>Ga0272440_1000793_pt1 | contig 26575 bp, 22 predicted proteins | sample SSMMMBAug17_FD_192440 | JGI IMG/M metagenome (GOLD analysis project Ga0272440, IMG submission 192440) | Marine sediment archaeal communities from Little Sippewissett salt marsh, Falmouth, MA, United States - SSM-MMB-Aug17 | ecosystem: Environmental > Aquatic > Marine > Wetlands > Sediment ...
TTATCAAGATCTGGCCAATATCCTGTATAATCTTGAACACCTATCAACAAAGCATAACTTTCCTGGTAATCACCGATACGATTTGCATGAAGATCTTTAATTTCAAATGGTGTTGCTTGAATATATGATGGGGTTACAAGCCATAAAACGACTGCAACCCCAAAATAGTTTCTGATGAGGTTAAGAGTTGAACACAAATGTGCCCAAATATCTAATACCTTCTGTTGAATCAAGCACAGCAGATTTTTTCTCTGAGTTTGCCTGAGCATTTGAATGTTACAACTTTTCTCGCTTTAAGCGTCATTGGTTCGCCAGTCGCGGGATTTCTGCCCTTTCGTGCATTTTTGGTTTTAATGCAGAACTTACCAAAACCCGAAATAAGGACATCTTCACCTGTTTCCAGCGTTTTTTTCACAAGTTCCAGTAATGTTTCTACAAGTGTTACTGAGTCTTTTTTGGTAAACCCAACATCTTTACTAATTGACGTTACAATATGGTTTTTTGTTAGTGTCATTTTTCCTCCTGATCAAAAAATTAATGAATTAACACAAAATTAACATCGATATACTCTGCAATGTAAATGCCATTATTATTAATAGACACATTTTTTTGGAAAATCTGACACTTTATTTTAAAAAAAATATTGTTTTTAAAAAAAAAGGGAATTAATAATTTAAGACATTGGCTAATTATTAAGAATGAAACTTTTAAAAGAACTTATTCCGTTGGTCATAATATTTCTAATTCATAGCCATAAATCGGAAAAAATTCAAGATTTTTTTATTAAAACTTACAAATAGGGATTTTTTTTCATGCACATCATGTTTTTAAAACTTGAAATAAAATTTTTTGCTATAGTCTTGGTTTTACTGATAACGATTATATCTAATGTCTATGCGAATTCTGCTATTGAATGTACCCCAGAAAGTGAGAACGTACTCCGATGCTCATTTGAATTACCAGATTATAATCTTTCTGAAAAACAATGGATTTCTAAATGGGTAAAAACCACTGAACCTGGTAAGCCGCAATTGCCTCAAACCGGTTTTTTTCTACAGGTAACGGAATATGATAAAATTCACATTGATATTATAGATTCTCATTATAAACACCAACATGTATTATTCGTCTCACCCGCTCCTGGTGTTGATCACAATAACCAAAGGCTTCTTAAAAAAGATGAATACTTATACCAGTCTGATACATATTATCCTGATACTATTTTTCAAATAAGCCCAATTTTACATTGGAGCCAAACACCCATCGTTAGAATTCTTATCCGTCCTTTCCAATGGAATCCTGAGCAGAAAGATTTGAAAATAATTCAACAAATGAATTTCAAATTGATCACATCATCGAAAAGGAACCTGTGCAATTTATCGACGATAAGCATTAATAAAAGTGATTTAGATGCAGTTAAATCAGGAATAATTGCGAATTACGTCCCTATGGTCAGTTCTATAAAAAAAAATGTTCGCCCCAAAAATATTAGGCCGACTTTTTATAAGCTCAATTTAAGTCTTTCAAAAAATGGCATTTATGCTCTGACATACAACGATTTCCAGTTATACGACTTTCCCATTTCAGAATATCCAATCGAATATCTTCAATTATGGAATAAGGGAAAACAAGTACCTTTGGATATTGAAAGCCAGTCATATTATTTTCAAGAAAATGATCAGGTACGCTTTTATGGAGAAACAGTTGATTCAAATTATTCCTATACAAATGTGTATCAAATATTATGGGGAACAGAAAAAGGGCTTAGGATGACAGCATTGGATGTGTCGCCAGATCAATCGAAAACAACACTTCGTTATGGATTTCAGAGTCAGTTATATGAAATCAATAACCCAAAGGAACTATGGACACAAACACCTGGTGCTCCAGAAATTGATTTTATTTATTGGGAAAAACTTACAGCACCGGATTCTTTTACGGCATTATTTGATTTGGTGAATTTCGAAGCAAACGCTTCTCCTGCCCAAATAACCATAACTGCACAGGGAAAAACAAATAGTAAACATAATCTATCTGTCCTTATAAATAATAATCTGGTTCATCAAAACGTGTGGCAACAAGCCACTCGTTTTGATGACACATTCAGTATTGAAGCATCTTTATTAAAAAAAGAAAACAATATCCTTGAAATTAAGACATGGTTGGAAGGTTCGGCTGTGCTTGATATTGTTTATATTGACCAATTTTTTATTCAATATCCCATTCATTTAATTGCACAAAATGATCGCATCACTACTGAATTCAAAAATTTTCAATCCAATGTCGAGATAACAGGTTTTACGAACAATAATATTTATTTATATGATATTTCAACATCTTATGCACCCAAAAAAATGATCAATCAGAATATCAGTGTCTCAAACAATGACTATAATGTCCGATTTTTCAACAAGGAGTCCAAGCATATTTTCACCACATCTGAAACAGGTATTTACTCACCAGATATTCGTATAGCATCTTCTGAGCGATTGAAATCAAAGGATCTTGTTTTTGATTATATCATCATTACTCCTGAAAAATATTTTTCTGCTGTTATACCACTGATCAATTATCATGAACAAAAAGGACGCAAAGTCATTACTGTAAGTCCTACAGAAATTTTTGATACATTCAATGGTGGCATTATCCACCCTCAAGCCATCCAGGACTTTTTAAAATATGCATATCATGAATGGTCTTCCCCTAAACCCAAATATGTCCTTATGGCTGGTGACAGTAATATTGACTATCGAGATTGTTTTGAAACCCATAAACAGAACGATGCCCCATTAAATCTATCTTTTATGGAGGATATTGGAATTACTCCTGATGATAATTACTATGTATGCACAGATGGTGAAGACAGTATTCCTGATATGATTATTGGGAGAATCCCTGGTCAAAATGTTTCTGATATATCCGATATTGTAAAAAAAACGATTTCATATGGGGAAAAATACCTATTATCGCCTCAGACCAATCTGTTTATCTCAGACAATGATCCATTGAATGTATTTGCCGATATAAATCAGTCTGTCATGGACTTTTTTGAAGAGAATATGGAACAAGTACATTTACAATTATCAAATAACTGGACTATCGAAGCATTCAAAAAACAATTAATCAACCATTTGAATCAAGGTTCTTTGATTACATGCTATGTAGGACATGGAGATACTAATAACTGGGCAGGAGAATCTATTTTTCAAACAGGTGATATTCTAAAAATTCATGACGATACGTTTTTATCTTTGTTCTTCTCATTGAATTGCTTATCTGGTTTTTTTGGGCTTCCTGACAGATACAGTCTTTCTGAAAGCCTGATTAAAGCAAAAAACAAAGGGGCGATTGGTGTCTTTGCACCAACAGCCTTGACACAGACCTGGGAAGTTGGTTTTTTAATCAGAGAAATATTTGAAATCATTCATTCTCATCCTACGTTATCTATTGGAGAATTGCTGACTATAGCTAAAATCTCCGCTTATGGAAAAGGTCTCAGGTTGGATACTGTTAAAATGTATACGTTCATGGGAGATCCTGCTATGCCTCTCAATATTCATACACGAGGACTTCCTGGAGATGCAAATAATGATGGGATTCTATCATTATCAGATATTATTTTACTGTTAAAAGTTTTTGGTGACTTGCAAAACGAAGTGTCTATATTTCCAATGGATATTAACAATAATAGTCGTGTCGATTTTGTGGACTTTTTATACATAATGGGGAAAATAAGTGAATAATAAACGAATATGCTTAATTCTCAAAGAAGAAACTAAAAAAAAATATAGTATTACGAGAACTTTTGCTATTTTTGAAAAAACCGTCATTTTTATCATCGTATTTCTAATTCTTTTCTTAACAACCATGCATTCTTTAAACGCAGAAAGCCAATTTGATTCTGATGATATGATCTTTGAGGATGAAACTTCATCCCGTTTTGATTCTGATGATATGATCTTTGAGGATGAAACTTCATCCCGTTTTGATTCTGATGACATATTATTTTTGGATAGCGATACAGAAGACAAACAAGAAAAACAAAAAAAGTCATTGTTCCATAAAGTTTTTGTTAATGATTCAAAATTTACATTGGGCTATGAATTTTCATATGCATTAGATCTTGAACCTGATATTGTTACGAATGATGCATATTTTCGACAAGAAACTCAAACTCTTATGTTCGGCGATTTCTTTCTTCAATTTGATGGTCAATTCAAATTGATGGTTAACAGTGATCATAGATCAAAAGCTAAAAATAGAGACTTCCTGATCAACTCATCGATCAGAGAATTTTATATCCAAAAAGGTTTTGAAAATTTTAATATAACATTTGGAAAACAAATTATTGTTTGGGGAAAGGCTGATACTGGTATTATTACAGATGTTGTATCACCAAGAGATAACTCTGATTTTATATTTATTAAATTAGAAGATTCCAGATTTGGACAGACAATGCTTTCTTCAACCGTTTACACCCATATGGGCAGAATGTTTTTTTTTATAGCTCCTAAGCCTCTGACAGATAAGGAACCTGATGAAGGTACACGATATTATATTCCGGATATCAGTCGTGATTATTATATTTTAACCGAACAAAAGCCTGATTATTCAGATGTTGAATATGGAACACGATTGGAAAAATCATTTGGAAAAACAGACCTTTCACTCATGACAGGTCATTTTATTGCCAATACAGGGATGTATGATTTTGTAGGTATTGATTGTTTTTCACTAAAGCCAGTAGTTCAAAAAAAATATCATGACTATAAAATGATAGGTATAGCTGGAACTTATACAAAGGATAGTTACCTGTTTAAAATAGAGACTGCCTTTAAACAAAATTATTCTCTTCAGGGAATAAATCTAATTGATTTGATTTATTCGGTAGAAAAGGACATTCTCGATGCCAGCGTTGGCATAGAATATAATGCCAATGAACGCTATATGTTATCAGTAGAATTGGCACATCGCCATATTCAGGGGAATATGATTAACTTGCCTTTTGATAACAAAAGAAGCACATCTTTGTATACCATTTTCAGCAAAGATTTTTTGAATCAAACAGAAAGTTTTGAATATATTTTTTATTACCACATTCAAGAAAATAATGCCTTTCATCAGATAAGGTTAACCAGTGATATCACAGATAATTTTCAAATGATTACATCGATGTCTTTTTTTGATATTAAAGATGAAAATAGTTTGCTATGGTTATTTAAAAATGAAAATCGCTTTACTGTGGATATTAAATACTTTTTTTAATCGCATCGGAAAACCAGATTACGTTTGGCAAAATTGCTGCTCCAAAAAATCAATCCGATATAATCAGATTATTTGATTATTTAATATTATGAGAATGGTCTAAAATAGAGCGTTTCATATGCGTATTTGCATAGTCTTTCAAAAGAAAAAATGGTTATTTTGTAAAAAAGAATCATGGTCAGGTAATTCCGCCGCATGAGTTTTGTTGGATGTCAATGCAAAAAAACTGCTTATCCACCAATTTGAATCAATTTTGATGCGAGATGTTCTGCGATGTTCTGCAGGATAATATTCTTTTTTTATCCACATTGTTCATCCATTCATTTGAAGCATTATAAGGGGTAGATATCTGTAGTATAGGCCAGGTATCAAAATGGCTCTGAATGCTTCCCTGGCTTTTTTGTGAAATGTCCTCAAGTCTTGAAACAATATTTTCACCGGGCAATTTTTTTAAAAATGATGCAAAGGATAACGATGATCAGCATGATCAACACCTTTGAGATACGCAAACAGGTCTGCACCTCTAAAACTGTATATGGCCTGTTTGGGATCTCCAATTAAGTATAACACGGTATCAGGGTGATTGAATATGGTATTGAAAATAGAATATTGGATCGGATCTGTATCCTGAAACCCATCAATTAGAGCAGCGTGGTAAGTCTGTCGAATGTTACGCGAAAGATGGTTATGAGGATTATCATTAATGGCCTGGTGGACATAATAAAGCAAATCATCAAAAGTTTGAATCTGTCGATTTTTTTTCTTATCAAAAAGGATGGCATGGGCAGTTTTCAGCCATTGTCTTTTGATAGATGCTAATTTCAGACAGCAAAGGACAATCAATTAACATGAATCATTACATTAACAAATAATTCATCTTTTCCTCACATAATCCTAATAATCAACGTATATATTATTTTTGTGGTAATTATCATAATGTTTACTTAAACAATTGGAGGAAAATTAAGATGAAAAAACTAACTTATGTTTTGACAGTACTATGCTTTTTTACAGTGGCTTCGAACGTTTTGGCAGGAAAATTAGTCATTAAAGGATCTACCACAGTTTTACCTATCGCCCAAAAAGTTGCTGAAGCTTATATGAAAGAGCATCCGGATGTAAAAATTTCCATATCTGGCGGTGGTTCTGGTAATGGGATTAAAGCGATTATTGATGGCAGTACCGACATTGCTGATAGTTCTCGTTTTATTAAAGGTAAAGAAATAAAATTGGCTATGAAAAAAGGGATTTACCCAGTCCCTTTTCGTGTTGCATATGACTGCATTATTCCCATAGTCCATCCTTCCAATACTGTAAATGATCTTACCTTAGATCAGCTTAAGTCAATCTACCAAGGTAAAATCAGAAATTGGAAAGAAGTTGGGGGACCGAATCGAGAAATTGCTGTTGTTTCAAGGGACACATCTTCGGGAACGTATGAAGTTTGGGCTAAAAAAGTTATGAAAAAAGAAAGAGTCTTTCCGGCTGCCATGCTTCAAGCGTCTAATGGTGCGGTTCTGCAGGTGGTTTCTAAAAATAAAAACGCTATAGGATATATTGGAATTGGATATATGGAAAGTAGTGCAAAGCCGATCAAAGTAAATGGAATTGAAGGTTCTGAAGCAACAACTTTGAATGGAACCTTTCCTATTAGCCGACCTCTTTTTATGTTCACCCAAGGATGGCCAGAAGGTGATACTCTTAACTTTCTGAACTATTTGCTTCATCCAAATAAAGGTCAAAAACTAGTCGGTAAAAGTGGATATGTTTCACTTTATTAATAAGAATGATATTTGATTTTACTTTTTTAGTGCTTAAAAACCTATTATATTTAGGAGTATATTATGATTAAATTTAATAAATTGCTTTTACCAGTTCTTTTATTGATATTTCTATTTCAGGGTGTAACGTTTGCTGATATCAACCTGAAGCTCGGAAAAAATATTAATGAACTAAAGTTCAAAGGTGACCTTCGTGTTCGATTTGAACGACATGACCAGGATAAAAATGCCAATGATCCTGATGATGTAAATAATCCAAAAGATCGTTTCCGCACACGTTTTCGATTGGGCATGTTTTGGAAAAATCCGGAAGAAAAATGGGAAATTGGCGCTGGATTGTGTACTGGCGGCACAAGCAGTACCAGTACAAATGCGACGTGGTCTGAAAACGAATCCTTTCAAACAGGCGATATTCGTTTGGATTATGCATATGCCAAACATAAAGTGAATAAGCTAACACTTATTGTGGGACAACAAAAAAATCCTTTTAAAACAAGTTGGATACTTTGGGATAGCGATGTTCGACCTGCTGGGTTTACTGCTAAGGCTGATTTGGGTATGCTATTTGGTACTTTTGGCGGTTATGATGTTATTCAAAATGGCAATGATATAGGTATGATGTATGCCCTGCAAGGAGGGGCATTAATTAAGCATAACAATATTGATTTTACAGGCGCCTTGACGGCTTATGTTTTCAATAGTCATGTTCCAAAACCAAATAAAGCGTACGAATATCAAATTTTGGACATTTATGGCAAATTTGATATAAAATTGGATAAAAAGATAAAACTTTCTCCTTATCTTCAAGCATTTATTAATATTGGTGCTGATGGAAAAAAAGGTGAAGGATATTTAGGCGGAGACCTGGAACCTGATAGTGAAAATTTAGGTTTAGTTTTGGGGGTTGAAGCAAAGATGGATAAGGCTTCATTTAAATTGTCCTATGCTCAAGTTGGTTCTGACTCATGTATTCCTGATTTGAAAAATGCTGATTTTGGTTCAAAGGTAACAGATGGTGTTAATGTCCAGGGAGTAATGATTGCTGCTGGATATAAAATTACCAAACACTTTGCTGTTGAAACAACTGCTTATTTGTATGAACCATTAGAAGATGTTCATAAGGGTGATGAAGATAAACGAAATATCCAAATGTATCATGCTGATCTTAAATACAAATTTTAGATCAATTTAACAATAGTATAATTATATAAAACCTGGACAACGAGCCAGTGCAGGGCGAACTTTATTTTCGCCCTAAAAGCTCTATCCAGGTTTTTTATAGCTTAATAAATAGTTTTTTGAAAATTAATATGCAAATTCGTCACCTAATTATCATTAAAATTGTTACTTTTTATAATGCATTCTCGTTACCTAATTATCATTAAAATTGTTACTTTTTATAATGTATTTTATGTTTTCTGATCACTCATAATAAACTTCTCTAATTATTTTTACTCATTCTCCTTTTTATGACTCCTTAGTATCTTAGTTCTAATTATCTACACATTCTTGGCAAAAAATTTATTTTATAATTTCAATTATTAACCTTTTTGCTTCTGGCTTGTCCTGGTCAGGTATAAAAATATGTACCTAACGATAATTCGAGACTATACCAGATGCTTTTAAAGACTATACAAGGTAAAAAACATGAATTTATTTAAATATTTTTTTCAATCAAATCTTATCAAAGGAGTGTCGTTTATGCCACACAAAAGCCAGTTACCTGTTAAAGAGGTTGATGAGCTTAAACGATTAGAGTATCATTTAAACAGCATCATAAAAAATGAAAGCATTTATCCTGTTTTTCAACCTATTATTGATTTGAAAACAGGACAAACTTTTGGTTATGAGTCTTTAAGCCGTCTTAAAGATCGCTCAGTTATCGATAATCCCGAGGAATTATTTATTACTGCCAAAAAATTTGGCCAAACAGCTCGCTTAGAGAAGTTGTGTCGAAAAAAAATTTTACTAAAGGCAAATGAATTGAAATTACCAGGTAATCTTACGATCAATATCTGTCCATCAGTATTAAAAGCTGTTGATCATGAGAAAGGGTTTACTGCTGCTCTTATACGTGAGCTTTCTACAATCAATAATCAAGTAATTCTTGAACTAACAGAACGTTATTATATAAAGGATTATTCATTGTTCAAAGAGACAGTTGATCATTATCGACAGCAGGGTTTTAGAATTGCTATTGATGATTTAGGATCGGGGTTTTCTGATCTAAAAATGCTTTTAAGTATAGAACCATATATGGTTAAAATTGATCGCTTTTTAATTTCAAATATTCATAAATCCATCAAAAAACAGCGCCTGTTAAAAGCTCTGGTAACATTTTGTCATGATGTCAATGCAATTGTTACCGCTGAATGTGTTGAAAAAAAAGAAGAACTTGAAATTCTTATTGATATGGAAGTTGATTGTGCACAAGGGTATTATTTAGGTAAACCAGATCAATCAGTAACAGAATGTTCTGAAGAAGCTAAAGAAGTTATATTAAAATTTAACTTGAAAAAAAGAAATTCGGATAATAATCAATTAAATAGTTCTATCAACTCATTAATCCAATATATAGAGCCTGTTCAGGATTCTGAAATAATTATGAATATCTCTGAACGTTTCAAAAAAGATAAAACTTTAACAAGCATTCCAGTTTTAAATGGCCAAAAGCCAGTGGGGATTGTAAATAAACGCGAATTATATTACCGTCTTGGGCAACAGTTTGGTTTTGATCTATTTTCTAAAAAAAGCATTAAGGCAATAACAGAATCCTCGCTAACATTTGATATTAATATCTCTATTGAAGAAGTTTCCAAGCGTGTGATTAATCGAGATGAAAAATCAATTTATGATGCTGTTATTATCACAAAAAATGGCGCATACTCAGGCATTGTAAAAATTCATCATGTGCTTGAACGATTGACAGATCAAAAAATAAAACTTGCACAACAAGCAAACCCACTAACAGGCCTACCGGGTAACGTGCTTATCAAAGAAAAAATAGAAAGCCGATTGAATAAAAAACAGATATTTGCTGTTATGTATTTTGATCTGGACAATTTTAAACCTTTTAATGATAATTTTGGTTTTGAATTAGGTGATTATGTCCTTCAATTTCTTGGTACTTTATTAAAAAATATCATCACAAAATGGGATAAAAACAGTTTTATAGGACATGTTGGAGGAGATGATTTTATTGCTGTTTGTAGATCTCAGGATATTGAAAAACTATGTAATTTGATAATTGAAAGATTTGATCAAGACATAAAAATGTTTCATGACAAAGAAACCTGGGAAAAAGGTTATTATGAAAGCATTGATCGGCAGGGCAACATAAAAAAATTCAATCTGTTATCTATATCTATTGCTGTTTTATCTACAAAAAATAGATTATATCACTCCTTTGGTCATATTGCATCCATTGCATCAGAGGTAAAGAAAGAAGCGAAAAAAATAAATGGAAGCGGTTATGCTGTTGATCGGCGGAAGGATTGAAATTAAATATGTAAAGGATACGGATAAAATACAACGTTAATTAAAAAAACATCAAAGCTTAACACAATCATGACAATTATATAATATAATTTTTTTAAAGATTAAAGAGTATAATTTAATTATGACAGGAAACACATATGAAAACTCGTAGTCAAAAAAAAGAAAATACTATTCGATTTATCTTCTTCGTCATTGCATTGACATCCATATTAATTCTACTGATGATCAGCTTATTTTTGTTTATGGAAGGATTTCCAATCTTAAACCATATATCTATTAAGGATTTTCTTTTAGGTGAATATTGGTATCCAACTTCAGAGCCTCCGGATTTTGGTATTTATCCGCTGATCATTGGATCTATTACAACAACTTTTGTATCTGCAATGATTTCTATCCCACTTGGTGTAATGACAGCAATATACCTTGCGGAAATTGCTTCTGCACGATTCAGAGAAATTGTCAAACCAATAGTAGAACTTTTAGCCTCACTTCCTTCAGTTGTTATTGGTTTTTTTGGAATGGTTATTTTGGCTCCCATACTCCAAAATACCTTTGATTTGACAACAGGCTTAAACCTTTTCAATGCTTCTCTCATGCTTGGTTTTATGTCGATTCCTACGATTTGTAGTATTTCAGAAGATGCCATTTACAGTGTTCCAGCTAATTTAAAAGAAGCCTCTCTGGCACTGGGTGCAACACATCTTGAAACAATCATACGAGTCATTTTACCCGCATCTATTTCAGGAATAAGCACAGCAGTTATATTAGGAATGTCAAGAGCCATTGGAGAAACAATGGTTGTTCTTATGGTAGCTGGCGGCGCTGCAATGATTCCAGAGTCAATATTTGATCCTGTTCGTCCCCTTCCCGCAAGTATTGCAGCTGAGATGGCCGAGGCTCCTTTTCGCGGTGAACATTATTCAGCTCTTTTTGCAACAGGAGTTGTTCTTTTTATTTTTACATTTTCATTTAATATCATTGCTGATTATATATCAAACAAATACAGACAAGTAGGAGATTCAACATTATGAATACTTTGCTTGCAACAAATTCAGAATGGATAAATCTAAAAAGTAAGGAACAAAATAAAGGAAAAAAAGAAGAGTTAAAAATGGATAAACTGAATTTTCCCAATAACCAATTTAAGAAAATTGTAAACATTATTGTATTTAATATTTTTCGCAGTGCTGCAATTATTAATGCCCTTGCTTTATTTATTGTAGTTTATTTTATATTATCAAATGGGTTAAGTGCTATAACGTGGTCTTTTTTGACTCAACCACCAACTGATTCAATGACAAAAGGTGGAATTTTACCTTGTATTATTGGCACATTATGTTTGAGTCTTGGTGCCATAGCAATAGCCTTTCCTGTTGGAGTTGCCTCAGCTATATATCTCAGTGAATATGCAAAACCAGGAAAAATTTTAAGAATTATCAGGCTGGGTATAAATAACCTTGCTGGAGTACCATCAGTAGTATTTGGATTATTTGGCCTTGCTTTTTTTGTTGTATGGCTGAAATTAGGCGTCAGTATTTTAGCAGGATCTCTGACCCTGGCTGCAATGTCTTTACCAGTGATTATTGGCTCTACAGAAGAAGCACTTAGAGCTGTACCTGAAACATATAGAGAAGCATCTCTTGGTTTGGGAGCCACAAAATGGCAAACCATTTATAAAGTTGTTTTACCTTCAGCATTGCCTGGAATTTTAACTGGCAGCATTCTTGGAATCAGCAGGGCTGCAGGAGAAACAGCCCCCATTATGTTTACAGCTGCGGTATTTTATACACCATATTTGCCCACCAGTCCTTTTGATGAGATTATGGCTTTGCCCTATCATATTTACGTGCTTGCTACTGCTGGTACTGATATTGAAGCAACAAGACATTTGCAATATGGAACAGCTATTGTACTTATTGTTCTCGTTTTTGGGATTAACCTTGCCGCTATAATATATCGATCAAAGTTAAGAAAAAAAATGACTTAATCAATAATTATATAACGCTCATATACTTAAAGGAACTTCCAGATGAACGAATCTAAAGTAAAAATGTCATCAAAAAACCTTGATTTCTATTACGACACTTTTAAAGCCTTGCACGATATTTCATTAGATATTTATCAAAACCAGGTGACAGCATTGATTGGACCATCAGGTTGTGGTAAAAGTACATTTTTAAGGTGTTTTAATCGAATGAACGACTTAATTACAACAAGTCGCGTTGATGGCAGTGTATTTCTTGACAACGAAAATATTTATTCTCCAAAGGTTGATGTTGTATTATTGAGAAGAAGGATTGGTATGGTTTTTCAAAAACCGAATCCTTTTCCAAAAAGCATCTTTGAAAACGTTGCATATGGAATGAGAGTCAATGGAATAAAAAATAAATCTGTTATATCAAGCAGGGTAGAAGCCAGCTTAAAAAATAGTGCGCTTTGGGATGAAGTTAAAGATAGACTGCATGAGTCTGCTTTAGGTCTGTCCGGTGGACAACAGCAGCGTCTCTGTATTGCAAGAGCTCTTGCTGTTGATCCTGAAGTGCTTTTGATGGATGAACCTGCATCAGCTCTGGACCCAATTGCAACCCAAAAAATTGAAGAATTAATTAACCAATTAAAAGAATCTTTTACAATTATTATTGTAACACATAATATGCAGCAGGCTGCTAGAGTTTCAGATGTTACAGCCTTTTTTTATATGGGAAAACTCATAGAAATTAATGAAACTGAAACTTTATTCACAAGGCCTGCACTTCAGCAAACAGAAGACTATATAACCGGTCGATTTGGTTGATTTATTTAAGGATAAAACAATGCATAAAAGATTTCATATAGAATTAAATAAGATAAAAAAAATGATCTTCTCTTTAGGGGCAAAGGTTGAGGAAAGAGTATGCATGGCTACCGATAGCATTTCTTCATATGATAAAGATATGGCTTTAAAAGTAATTAAATCTGATTATCAAATTGATGAAGCTGAAGTTGAAGTTGAAGAAGAATGCTTAAAAATATTAGCTTTATACCAGCCTGTAGCTGTTGATTTAAGGTTTATTGTTGCTGTAATTAAAATTAACAAGGACCTGGAAAGAATTGGTGATCAGGCGGTTAATATTGCGCAGCGTGTAATGGTAATGGCCAAAGAACAGTATAAAGATTGTCACTTTTTTTTCGATTATTCAGATATGATAAAAAAAGTAAAACTTATGCTGAAACAAAGTCTTGATGCCCTCATTAACATGGATATAGATCTTGCTCTTGATGTCTGTCATAAAGATGATGCCGTGGATGATAAAAAGCGTGAAGCATATATCTTAATCAAAGATATAATGGAAAAAAATCCAGATCAATTGTCTTATTTAATTAACCTGTTTCTTATATCAAGACATCTTGAGCGTCTTGCAGATCACGCGACAAACATTGCAGAAGAAGTTGTTTACATGATTGAAGGTGAAATTATTCGTCATGGAATAAAAGTATTGGATAAAAAATAATGTCAAAATCAAAGATATTAGTTGTTGATGATGAAGAAGACATTCGTGAGCTTCTTCAATATAATTTAGAAAGAGAAGGCTTTCTTGTTAATCTTGCTGGAAGCGGAGAACAGGCTGTCAAAAAAGCTTCTGAATTTGATCCAGAATTGATACTTTTAGACTTAATGCTTCCAGGAATTGATGGACTTGATGTTGCCAAAAAATTGAAAATGAATCCTGACACCGCAAATATTTCTATTATCATGTTAACAGCCAAAGGGGATGAAACTGACATTGTAACCGGCCTCGAACTTGGTGCTGATGATTACATCACCAAGCCATTTAGCCCCAAAGTTGTTTTGGCAAGAATTAAAGCAGTCTTAAGGCGCAAAACAACAGATCATTCTGAAGCATCAAATAAAGAGATTATAAAACATAATGGATTAAGAATTCATAAGGGAATGCGGAGTGTTCATATTGATGACACAGCTGTCGACTTAACGTATTCACAATTTCAAATTTTAGATTATTTGATTTCCCATGCAGGGTGGGTTTTTACACGAACTCAAATTGTCGATGCCATCCGGGGAGATGACTATCCTGTTACAGATAGAAGCGTTGACACTCAAATTGTTGGTCTAAGAAAAAAACTTGGCACTTATGGTAAGTATATAGAAACTGTTAGAGGTGTTGGGTATAGATTTAGAGAAAAATGATGAAGAAAACAAAAATAAAATTAATCTGGCAATTGTATCCTTCATATGTTTTAATCATATTGATTTCCCTTTTTGCTATAGGTTGGAATGCACTCAATGCTTTAGAAACCTTTTATATTGAACAAACCATTATTTACCTTAAAAATCAGGGCCACATCCTTGAACATGAAATAGAAAAACATATTTCACCCCTTAATAAAAATCATATTGATAAAATATGTAAAGCAGTTGGAAAAGATGTTTCTATCAGAATAACGATAATGCTTTTAAATGGAAAGGTTGTTGGAGATTCCCATGAATCACCTACAGAAATGGATAGTCATGCCGACAGACCAGAAATCATAAAAGCATCTACAGGGACAGTAGGTTCATCCACCAGGTTTAGTCGAACCCTTCAAAAAAATATGATGTACGTTGCTATTCCTTTAAAAAGAAATAACATTACTAAAATGATCATTAGAACATCAATCCCTTTGACTTTTATTGAAACCAGTTTAAAAACAGTTGAATTCAAAATTTTCATAGGTGGATTACTTATTGCGTTCTTTGCATCACTTTTGTGCCTTTATATTTCCCGAAGAATCAGTCGTCCTATTGAAGAAATAAAAAAAGGAGCAGAACAGTTTGCTAAAGGTGATTTTTCATTAAGAATTCATATGTCTCATACCAATAAAGAATTAGCGATTTTAACAGATTCTATCAATCAAATGGCCGCTCAACTTGAAGAGCGTATTAAAACAGTATTGCGCCAACAAAATGAGATTGAAGCGATTTTATCGAGTATGTTGGAGGGAATTGTTGCAATTGATAAGAATGAACAGATCATAAAAATAAATCACATGGCTATTAAAATGCTGGATAAAAACGCTACTCATGTTGACTTTTTGAAAAGAAATATCCAGGAAAAAATTAGAATTTCGCGAGTTCATGAAATTGTAAAAAAAACACTTATTGAAGGAAAAACAATTCAGGGAGATGTTGAGATAAACTACGAAGAAAAACAGATATTTAATATTTGCTGCACACCACTTCGAGATATGACTGAAAAAACGATTGGTGCTCTTATTGTTTTTAATGATGTTACTCAGCTCAGACATCTTGAAAATGTTCGCCAAGATTTTGTTTCAAATGTTTCTCATGAAATTAGAACCCCACTGACGACAATCAAAGGATTTGTAGAAACCCTTTTATCAGGGGCAATGGAAGATTCAGAAAAAACAAAAAGATTTCTTACCATTATCGATAAACATACTGAACGATTATCAGGGATTACTGAAAATTTACTTCAACTGGCAAAAATTGAACAAAATGGGAAAAGACAAATTCATCGCGAAGAAGAGAATCTAAAAAAAGTCATACTTTCTGCAATTCAAGTTTGCCATGAAGAAGCAAATAATAAGCAAATTAAAATCAATATTTTTTGTGATGAGAATATATTTGTTGAGCTCAACCGAGAACTTTTTGAGCATGCAATTGTCAATTTACTCGATAATGCAATAAAATATTGTAATCAGCACTCTGAAGTTATTATTGAGGTAGAGCAACAAAATTCACAGCTATCAATCAAAATCAAAGACAATGGACCAGGAATAGCCAATGAACATTTGACACGTCTTTTTGAAAGGTTTTACCGTGTTGATAAAGCAAGAACGAGAGAAATGGGCGGCACAGGTTTAGGTCTTTCTATTGTAAAACATATTGTTCAGGCGCATGATGGCAATGTAAAGGTTGATAGTATTCCTGGAAAAGGGAGTGTGTTTACTATTGAATTATAATAATTTTTCAAACAAGATAATCAATAGTGTTGTATTCCAAAATTGAATGCCAATTTTCGATAACTTTCTCCCTCCATTATTAATCAGATTATTTATTATGAGGTTACATTTTATTAAAAAAAATCAAACGATCGTTGAGATAAGAATTGTTTTTTTTCAAAAAAAAATGAGAGCCTTTTTTAAAAAAATTGTCCAGTGCCATAATCACATCAAATTCCGGATAATCCCTGAAAATTCCATAATTCCCAGATTGTCTATCATCCAAGCCACGTAAAAATATATAGAATATACCGCCAAAACATCCTTAATAAACAGTTAGTTAAAATATTTTCGTTCAATTTTCAAATCCAGCAATTCAAATATTATTGAGTCGGCAGCAACATATTTGATGTTGTCCGGTGATCTGCCAATCACGTTGTAGCTTCAACCGGCTCAGTATTTGATTCAACTCCTGCGAACGTATTATAGTAGTCCAACAGCACAAAACTGACTCAATAATTTTTGAATCAATGGAATTCAGAGTACACCATATTTTTTTTTCATAAATATTCTATTTCGAAGCTTGGTAAACAAGTTATAATAATATTCGTTTTAAGCAAGTTGATAGCGCTTATGACTGTTGAGTATTATAATTAAACTATTGAAGTTTATGCCAAGGTTAGAATAATTTTTAGCCGAACTACTGTTTTCTGAAATCAGCTCGGGTGTAATCCCATTTAGTTGCACATTTATTCTTTGTACAAAATGCCCTGAAGCAAGCATATTGCCAGAAACAAGCGTAGAGACGCACGGCTGTGCGTCTCAGGGCGGAGAGAGGTCAATCAATTTTAATAAATAAAGTTTGAAAAAAGTCTGTCCTTTCTTCGCTCGGAGACGCACAGCCGTGCGTCTCTACATCTGTTTCTGGCTGTGCAACTAAATGGGATTGCAACCCAATCACCTCTTATGCACTGGCGGCAGGAGCCACCAATGTATGCATTCCTATGCAGAGCCTGGAAACGAGATCTTCTCATTATTTCAAATAGATAAAAATTTAATATTTTAAAATTGTTTTTCTTTTTAACTTGCAATGTATGATGACATTTCATTAAATGTATCATTTTATTCTCCAAAAAAAATTTTTATTTTACATGATCTTGTGTCCTTAAGATAGAATGATCGGAAAATGTTAATAAAAATCTTGCACGAATATAAATTTTTATATATATTGTTAATTATAGTTGTTGATAAAATAGTCATACGTAAAATAAAACCCCAATATCATTTTCTTACTGAGATTTATTTCGCTTACTTACTAAAACACTCATCTTAAGTGTAACTGGCGATACATACATGGAAGGTAACCTCGATGTTTCGGGAATTCTTTCAGCAGATCAATTGGATGTCACCCATATAACCTTTTCAGGCCAACCTCTTGATGTTTCTCGTGATGTCACTATTAATGGTAATCTCAGCGCTACAGGTACAACTTTGTTGACACCTCAATATTCATGGGAAAACGCACTTAATATTGAAGGTAATACCAGAATATATCAACCCAATAGTGGTTATGGGTATGCCTTAAGTGTAACTGGCGATTCATACATGGAAGGTAATCTCGATGTTTCGGGAATTCTTTCTGCAGATCAATTGGATGTCACCCATATAACTTATTCAGCAGTACCTCTGGATGTTTCTCGCGATGTCATTGTAAATAGTGATATGAGTGTTACTGGTAAAACAATAATGACACCACAAGACCCTTGGTCTCCTGTTCTTGATATCATTGGACAAACACTGATAAATCAACCCACAGATGCATTTGGTCCAGCACTTAGGGTAACAGGCGATTCAATTTTTAATGGCGATATGGATTTATCCGGCTCTTTTACCGGTGGTTTTGTCGAAGTCACTGAATTTCATTTGTCACCTTCAGGATTAACAGGCTATGTGATGGATATTTCAGGAAGTACATTAGTATCAGGAAATATTGATATTACTGGAATATTATCTGCAAATGCTCTGGATGTTTCACAAATTACATTGGGAGCTTCTATTTTGGATGTTTCCCGAAATGTTAATATTTCAGGAACCCTTGATATTCAAGAATCCATCCGCTTGACCCCACTTTCTGTTCCTCCAGGATCACCTGTGGAAGGTATGATGTACTATGATGTGACTTCACACAAATTACGCGTTTATAATGGTACTGACTGGCAAAATTGCTTCTAAGGAAGCACAATTTATTAAATTGTGCTTCCTTAGAGTATTAAGTAATATCCTTATATAATTCTATATGTTTTAACCCAACGCGTCATTCATCCGTTTCACAGCACACATTTTCCCACACATGGTACAGGTGTCCTCATGTTCAGGTATAGAGCTTTCTCTGTATTCTCTGGCTTTTTGGGGATCAATGGCAAGCGTTATCATTTTTTCCCAATTCAATTCTTTTCTGGCCTGGCTCATTTTTTGATCCCAGGCTTTTGCCCCTTTTATACCTTTAACAATATCACCGGCATGCGCCGCAATTTTTGCAGCGATAATCCCTTCTTTCATGTCATCCCGATCCGGAAGTCGTAAATGTTCGGCTGGTGTTACATAACATAAAAAATCTGCGCCACTGGATGCTGCAATCGCACCGCCAATAGCACTGGTGATATGATCATAACCTGGTGCAATATCAGTTACAATAGGGCCAAGCACATAAAATGGTGCGCCATGACATAGCTTTTTTTCTAACATCATATTGGCGGATATTTCATTAACAGCCATGTGCCCGGGGCCTTCAATCATTACCTGAACATTTTTTTCCCACGACATTCTGGTCAATTCGCCAAGCACGATCAACTCTCCAACCTGTGAGGCATCGGTGGAATCCTCAATTGAACCCGGTCTGCATCCATCGCCTAAACTTAAACAAATATCGTATTTAATACAGATTTCCAAAAGACGATCATAGTATTCATAAAAAGGATTTTCACAATCATTTTGTTCCATCCAGTCAAATAACAGAGAGCCACCTCTTGAAACAATATTGGTCAATCGTCTGTTTCTTTTAATGGTTTCAGCCACATTACGATTTAAACCTGCGTGAATGGTCATAAAATCAACACCATCCTCTGCATGGGTTTTGACAACATTAAAAAATTCATCAACCGTAATATCCTTAAGCGATTTGTCATAATAACCAACAGCATCATAAACAGGGACAGTACCAATCATTGCCGGTGATAGTTGTATGAGTTTTGTTCTGAAATCCCTGGTTTTTCCATGACAACTTAAATCCATAATAGCATCTGCTTCAAGTTCAAGCGCATATTTAACTTTTTCCATCTCCTTATCAAGATCACAGCAATCTTTTGATATGCCAAGATTTACATTAATTTTTGTTTTCAGACCTTCGCCAATACCACCTGGCTTGAGGTTGATATGGTTTTTATTCGCAGGAATAACCACTTTTCCTTTCGCAATGTTTTTTACCAATTGATCAATATCTATTTTTTCAATGGCAGCAACCTGCTTCATTTCTTTGGTGATGAAACCTTTTCTGGCAGCATCCATTTGAGTACTATAGTTCATTGTTGTATTCCTTTATTTTATTTCTTAGATTATCAATGGTTTGTTCGATATGTTTTGCGCCGGTTATTTCTGAAACCAACGCTATACATGATGCACCACGCTTAACAATTTCATGAATATTATGTAACTTGATTCCACCGATGGCCACAAATGGAAGGGATATGTTTTCAACGATATAGTCAAGATAACCATATCCAACCGGTTCGCACACATCTTTTTTGGTTTGAGTTTGATATATTGGGCCAACACCAATGTAATCGACACCAGAATCCTGTGCCCGACGGGCATCTTCAGGGGCGTGGGTAGAAAGGCCTATAATAAATTGATCTCCAACCAGTTTTCTGACCGCTTCTACTGGATAATCCGTCTGGCCAAGATGAACACCATCAGCCTGAACCATAAGTGCAAGATCAACATGATCATTAATAATAAACGTAACATTATTTTCTCTGGTCAGTTCTCTGATCATCATGCATTCATGATATTTTTCTTGAAAGGGTTTCTCTTTTTCTCTGTATTGAATGATTTTTATGCCTGCACGAATCATTTCTTTAACCACACGAATATTGCTCCTGCCACATGAGAGAGATTCTGCTGTCAGGCAATAAATATCGGTATTCAGACAATTTTTTTTGGGTGGCAGCGCCTGACGACATTTTTTTTCCAGAGCATAGGAATCAAATCTCATTTGCTCATATTGTTTGGCAGCCGGATACTGGCCTGTCAATTTCAGACTTTCCTCAATGGATCGCAGCCCTTCCTGAATTCTCTTAAAATTTGCATCAAATAAATCTTCCATTGACTTTCGTTGATCTGTGGCGGAAGAAGCAGAAATTTCTAATCCGGGATCTTGTTCTGAATGTCGATTATTGATCAGATGTTGGGTTGATACTCCAGAATTGTGTCTGACGCGATGTCTAAAATTCCTCAAATCTATGATGAGTGTATCCTTTTCGTATTTAAACCTGAAAATGTCTTCAATAACGCGAATACCTTCTGCAACTCTGTTTAAATTGGCATCTAATATTCTAATATATTCGTTCATAACAATTCCTTATAATAATTAAAAATAATATCAGCCTGTTTGGCTGCTGTAATGTTAATTTTGGGAGCATAAGGATGAAGAGTATCGGAAACTTCGGATTTAAAATCTCCCACTATGTAAAATGTTTGGGTTAACTGTCTACAAACAATTTCATCTGAATTGCCACTGCCAGCAATTCCAGAAACAGCAACCACGAGCTTGTTTGAATGCAGATATTTTTCTGTGAGCATTTTTTTATAAATAACATCATCAAAGGCTTCAACAATAACATCACAGCACTGAAAAAGTGATTCCATACAATTTGGGGTGATTTTTTTCTGAACAGTTGTAATATTAAGTTCAGGATTGATGGCCATAAGGTTTTGTTTGAGCATATCCACTTTAGGAAAACCTTTTTGATGGAAAAAGTAAAACTGACGATTTAAATTGGATGCCTCTACGACATCATGATCAACCAGAACAAAATTTTTGAAACCGCACCGAACCAGGTTGTGTGCACAATTAGAGCCAATACCCCCACAACCCGCAACGCCAACATGAATCGTTGATATTTTGCTGATAACATCAAAATCTAAGTACTTACGAATTCCTTTTTCAAAATCATTCATAGATGACACAAGCCGTTTTAAAATTGTTCCCAGTCTTTGTATAATGGTTGAATGTTCATTTTTTTTAAATAATGAACCATTTCCTCTACCGAACGTTTATCCGAGATTTCAAATTGACTGTGCTGCTTACCTCCGATAGTATGGCCGCCAACAGAAGTTTTAGAACCTGCGGACAGTTTTGTAATGCCTACCTTTAAAATATTATTTCTAAACCATTCATTTTCTCTTGTAGAAATAGTAATACCACAGCGGGGTAAAAACAATCGAATGGCACATATCATTTGAACCATTTCGCGGTCAGAAACAGGGTGTTTGGGCTGATAGCAACCATCATGAGGTCTTATTCTGGGAAGGGATATACTGAATTCTGTTTCTGGAAATTTTGATTCCAACCATTTAGCGTGAAGTGCCGTATAAAAAATATCTCTTTGCCAGTAGTCCAGTCCAAGAAGTGACCCAATATTAACAGTTCTCATGCCCGCCTCAGCCCCTCGCTGGGGTGCATCCAGTCGAAATTGGTAATTTTTTTTAGGCCCTTTTGGATGAAGTTGTTCATACAAGCTCTCGCTATACGTTTCCTGATAGAGAGTCAGTCCATCCACACCGGCATTAATTAATCGTTGGTATTCATTTGTTTCAAGCGCGTATATTTCAATAGATATAGAACTAAAATATGCTTTTAAAATATGGCAACAACGCTCAAGATAATCTATCGATGCTTTTGATGGCGCATCGCCGGTCAGTATCAGGATATGTTTTAGACCTGTTTCTGCAATGGCCTTTGCCTCGTTATCTATTTCTTCAGCAGTCATTTGGTACCTTAGCATTTCAACATCATGATTAAATCCACAATACAGGCAATGGTTGTTGCAATAATTTGAAAGGTACATGGGGGTAAAAAGCTGTATTGTATTACCGAAATATCGTTTTTTTATATCCTGTGATCGTTGAGCCATTGGTTCTAAGAAATTTTGTGCAGCCGGTGAAATAAGTGCAGCAAAATCATGTATAGACAGTTTTTCCTTATATATGGATCGATCAACAGAGGTGGCATCGATTGATTCAATGACATCAAGAATTTGAATATCATTGAATTGTTTAAATTCATGATAAAAACTCATCAATTAACTTTCCAGTTTAAGCATAGGTCTACAAGTTTTGGTATTTTTTATCTTAGGAATGCTCGAAAAATAAGTTCCCCAATTCCGTGGACATTATTAATTTGATTAGTTAGCGCCTAAGCTAACTTATCAAATTAATGAGGATCGTGTCCCCGGAATTGGGGAACTTATTTTTCGAGCATTCCTTACTTAAGAGAAATGCTCGTTCCCAATCTCTGCCTGGAAACGATCATTTCTTATTATTTCAAATAGATAGAAAAAAAGCCAACACTTGTAAACCTATGCGACCTAACATTACTTTCAGGACAAAAATCCAGTTAATGGAGAAGAAGCTGATGCCAATTGTCGTGCTACCGCCTGTCCGGCTAAATATGCCCTTCTACCGGCATTAACAGCATCAGCAAAAGCTTTACCCATAAGTGTTGGATTTTCAGATGTTGCGATGGCTGTGTTAACAAGACAGGCATCAGCACCAGCTTCCATGGCCATACATGCATGAGAGGGTTTCCCAATTCCAGCATCAACAATAACGGGGATATCAATTTCTTCGATAAGAATATTGATCATTTCTTCGGTTCGCAGTCCTCGATTGGTACCAATAGGGGCGCCCAATGGCATAATGGCAGATGCTCCTGCATTAACCAGAGCACGTGCAACATATAAGTCAGGATTTATGTATGGAAACACTGAAAAACCTTCACGAACCAGAATATCTGTGGCTTTGACTGTTTCATAGCCATCGGGAAGAAGATATCGATTGTCAGTAATGACTTCGATTTTAATCCAATTTCCACATCCCATTGCTCGGGCAAGTCTGGCAATTCTAACCGCTTCATCAGCAGTTCTTGCCCCAGATGTATTGGGCATCAACTGCATATGTTTTGGGATGTGCTGCATTACATTGTCAGTTTTAGAATTAAAATCCACTCTTCTAAGTGCAACCGTAATCACACAGGCTCCAGTATGCTCACATACTTCAGGAATAATGTCATCTGAAGCATATTTTCCTGTACCAATAAATAACCGACTGGTTAATGTTTTTCCACCAACGTTAAATAAATCGTTATCAATTGTTCTTTCCTTGATTTCCTTCATATTAGCCGCCTCCAACAAATCTCAATATTTCAAGAATGTCCTTATTGCTTAAATAAGTGGTTTTATAATCTTCTGACGGGATAATTTGTTTGTTTAATTCAACAACAACGGCGTCAGTATCAATATCTTTTTCTTTAAGGAAATTTTCAATTGTTATTGATTTGTTAAAATTAATATCTTCGCCATTAATGGTTACAAGCATTGTTTTCCTCATTTTTTTATGCGGAGATAGGCTGATCAGGAAAGAAAAAAGCGAACGTCAAAGAAATCTTATTGCAGAAAGGCATTTTATTTGAATGACGCTTCCCTACGGCAGTACGAACTGCATCAGGTTCAAAGGGTCTGATATAACAATATATCATCTCAGCCTCAAAAGGCTCCCCCGCAATGTTTCTCTTTTTATAGATGAGTAAGAATGATTATGTCAACTTTAAATTTTCATGCATTTTTGTTTTATCATTAATTCAAGCATTCATTATCTTTATACCTTTGAAATTTTTTTTTAAAAGATACCTTATTTTGGAATATTAAATATGTTATAATTTGTTTTTAATAGGCAATTAAAATCATTTGTTTTTTCGACTATACCCAAAACCTTTACATCAGAAAAATGTTCAATAGCTTCAATGTTTTCTTCAATCATTTCATTTGATGGAGAAAATGTATTTGAGTCTGACAAAACAATACCAAATGGTTCGATATTCCGTTCTTTCATGGCATTGATGGAGAGCAGTGTATGATTAATTGTACCTAAACCTGTTCGCGCTACTAAAATAGGAATGGCATTTATTTCAGGAATGATATCAATTATCAGTGATGTTTGATTTATAGGAACCATTAACCCACCAGCACTTTCTATAATTACCGGTGAATATTGATCAAGCTTTTGATGAATTAATTGTATTAATGTGTCAATACGAATACCTGATAATTCATTCCGGGCAGCAAACCAGGGGGCTTTTGGATTCTTTAAGCAATAAATGATACTATTTGATGGGTCACAGGATTTAAGATCAGGGATATGTTCATAAATAAACCGGGCATCTGATTCCTGGTCTTTTGAATGGCTGCAACCGGTTTGAATGGGCTTGAGATAAAATGGTTTAAAACCGCAATCATAATAAAATTGCATCAATAATAATGATACAACTGTTTTACCAACGTTTGTATCTGTGCCTGTAATCAAAAAATTGGGTGGATTATTGGGATCTATGTACATGATTTGATAGCTTTAATAAATGCTTTGACATCGGTTTTGTCGAGTAATGCATTCATACTGATTCTAATGATAGCCTTTCCCAAAGGTACTGTTGGAAATCGGGCGGGAAAGACCAAAAATCCACTATCAAATAACAGCCTGGATAATTTTACAGCCTTGCTTTCATCTCCAATTTCAAGTGCGATAATATGAGCATCTCCTTTAACACAAAACCCTTCACTTAAAAGTCCCTCTTTCATCCATTGGCTAACCTGGGATAGTTTCTCTCGTTTATCATCACTGTTAAAAATAATCTTCAGCAGGTCCATTGCTGATGCTGCATGAGCTTCAGGCAAAGCCGTTGTATAAATTATTGGCGAAGAAAAATTGAACAAATATTCTTTGATCCATTTTGGCGCAAGAACAAATGCGCCAAAAAGCCCTAAAGCTTTTCCAAACGTTCCTACAGCTATATCGGTCACAGGTCTTGCAATGCCTCGTCCTTTATCTCCAACAGCACCAAAGGCATGGGCTTCATCAATAATAGTAAAAAAAGAATATTCTCTGCGAAGTTGTGTGAGTGAGTCTATATCCAAGAAATCGCCATCCATACTGAAAAGCGATTCTGTTAAAACAGTAATAACTTCTTTTTTCGATTGATCACTATTTTTTGTTTTTAGTAATTCAATACGTTTTTTTAGGTGTGTTGTTGAATTGTGGCGATAACCTTTAAAGTTAGCATCACTTAAGAGCAATCCTTTTACAGAACTGGCATGAATGTGTTTATCAAAAAAAACAGTATCGCCTGTTTCAAACAAGGAAGATAGTATACCAATATTGGCCTGATATCCTGATGGAAAAAAAATACAGGATTCATATCCAAAGTAATCAGCAAAAGCATTTTCTGCTTCTGTCATGGCGGTGTAGTTAGCGGTAACCAGTCGCGACGAAGATGAAGATGTACCAAATTTTTGAAAATTCAGTGACACTTTTTTTCGAAAATCATCAGATGCGGCAATCCCCATATAGTCATTTGATGCAAAATTAATTTTTTTTGCGCCATTTACATATAGATATTTTCCCTTTCTTAAATCAATGGCAAAGGGATTTCTATAAAGACCAGATTTTTTTTGGTGCGCAAGTTTTCCACGAATTCTATTTTCAAGCATGAACCAGTCATTTCCAATAATCAATAAACAGTAATGGTTGTAAATCGAGAAATACCACCCAATTTTGCGGTTATATTTGCACTCCCAATTGAAAGCCCCTGAATGAGACCATCAGCTACACTGATAATTTCATTTTTTGATGATGTCCATTCCACCAGGTGGGTAATGTCAACGATGGCATTATCCGTGTAATATCCAGTTGCTTGTAATTGTTTTGAAGAACCACGGTCAATCGTAATATTTTCAGGAGAAATGCGGATGGACAACAAATCA
>Ga0272440_1000794_pt1 | contig 26574 bp, 20 predicted proteins | sample SSMMMBAug17_FD_192440 | JGI IMG/M metagenome (GOLD analysis project Ga0272440, IMG submission 192440) | Marine sediment archaeal communities from Little Sippewissett salt marsh, Falmouth, MA, United States - SSM-MMB-Aug17 | ecosystem: Environmental > Aquatic > Marine > Wetlands > Sediment ...
ATAAAAATATGGCAATGAGAGAAGGAATGACAGGCTCTGTTTATTTGAAGATTGGACATTATACCTACCTGTATCGATTCATTCGGTGGTTAAAAAAGACCATTCGCCTGGATTTACAATTATGATGAGTGTAACCAAATTGTCGGTGAATACAAATTGCTCATCATTTTTTTTGAACCTGGATTACACTGAAGAAAAAGAAGAAGATGAATTAAAAGTGTTTGATTTCATCTTATTCATCTTCTTCAGCGTAATCCAGGTTCAAAATGAATAGAATTGACTCTTTCAGAAATGAGGAACTTATTTTTTTTGCATTTCTTATTAATTCTGAAAATTCTATTAATTCTGAAAATTCTGATTCAAAAAAAAGACATGAATTCATATATTTTTAGTTTTCCTCTAACTTGTATATACGCCCGGCGTAATCCTTGTTCAAAAAATGAAATACAATAAAAATATTGACCATGATCAACAATATATTGTATATGACAATTTTTATATCTTAAACCCTTATTCATAAATAAACAAAAGGAGGACATCCATGTTAAAAAAATACATTTCAGGTGTATTTATTATGGGAACATGTATACTGGCCTTGACATTTCTTGTATCAGCATCAGAATTAAAAAATCAGACTTTTTCAGAAAATGAAGTTACAAAAATGGCGGAAACAAAAGCTGTCATTCATACCCAATTTGGTGATATGCACATTTCTTTTTATCCTGAAGTTTCACCCAATCATGTTCATAATTTTATCAGCCTGGCCAAATCCGGTTTTTATAATGGAACAACATTCCATCGCGTCATCCCAAAGTTTATGATTCAAGGCGGTGATCCAAACTCCAAAAGTAAAGATCGTACAAGACATGGTACAGGCGGTCCAGGATATCGTTTAAAAGCTGAATTTAATTCATATCCTCATCGTCGGGGTGTTCTTTCCATGGCCAGATCACAACATCCGGATAGTGCTGGTTCGCAATTTTTCATTTGTGTTGATGAAGCCCGATTCCTTGACAAACAGTACACGGTTTTTGGAAAAGTTGAAAAAGGGATGTCGGTTGCAGATAAAATTGTATCACAAAAGCGCGACAGAAGAGATAACCCTATTGCGCGAATTGAAATGACAGTCGAAATCGTTGAGCCATCTGGCAAAGATCAGAAAAAAGATCAGCCCCAAAAAAAATAGACATATATGTTTTTTCACGTTTTAAATCAATAAAGGAGACACAGGATGAAAAAAAAATTTTGCAAACAGTTTTTTATCATGCCTCTGGTTGTATTGATTGCATTTATTCATGCGGTTGATGCATCCAATACAAATAACTGTCCCGCAGGTGATATGAATCAGGATTGTCAGGTTGGTCTTTCGGAAGCGATCATTGCGTTACAGGTTATGGCAGGTTTTACCCATGATTTCACACAATCAACCGGTTCAGAAAAAAATAATATTACGCATACGCCAACAGAAAATTATATTGATCTTTCAGGGATTATTCCATTGATTGAAAATATTAATTTTTCTCAACAAGATTTTGCTCCTTTTGTCAAGTCAATGATCAATACAATGGTGCTTCCCTGTGGACAACTGCACGTTAAAAATTTCTATCCTTTTGATGCAAGCTTTCAATTGAATGGCGCGCAGGAATGTCTTGGTATAAAAGGTACAATTCAGATTCAATCCCATATTTTCGATACAAAGGCAGTTTTAACCTTTGATCAGCTTTCATACGAAGGTTTAACAGTCAATGGAAATGCCATTGCATCTATAACACCTCAGGATTGCGGATACATGGCGACCATTTCAACAGAGTCTTTTTCTGTCGCTGGCCATACGCTCTCAGGTTTTTTGTTTGCCACACACAGTGATCAAAGCGATAAAGAATTACTTGTTGGCTTAAAGGGGACAGATAGATTTACGTTCGGTGATCATCAAATTCTTTTAGAAGGTGATCTGACATATTCACACAAAGGCGGCGCAAATGGGACTGCGAAGGCGATTATGAATGATAACGTTATTTTGATTTCATTTGATAGCGTTGTAATTGACCTCGCAAAACTTGTTCCAGTATCCGGGGTTATGAAAATCAATGATGGGAAAATAGATTTCGGAAATAATGAATAATAATTTCTTATAGCACTTTTCTTATTTACAAAAAGGAGAAACCAATGATGAAACCTGAAGATGTATATCAATGTCAAACAGTCAACTGTGGATATTTTTATAATCCAGACAAAGGAGATCGAAAAGGCAAAATTAAAAAAGGTGTTTTATTTAATGATCTGCCTGATGATTGGCGATGTCCTATTTGTGGTGCCGGAAAAAAAATGTTTAAACCGATGTTAGAAAGTTAATAACAAATGCACTATCAAGCCATATTAAATCAGGCGAAATCTGAGAATCGAAAAACGCTGGATGAATCTGAAGCCAAAATCATATTACAGGCCTTTCATATTCCAGTTGTTCCTGAAATCAAAGTATTTTCTGTTGATGATGCCATCACTGCGGCCAATAACCTGGGGTATCCGGTTTTTATCAAAGCCTTTGGCAGCCACCTCATGCATAAGACTGAACATGACCTGGTTTTTGGTAATATCATGAATGAAAACCAGGTAAAAACAGCGATATTAAAAATTGAGAACGCTGAAATGGATGAAATTGATGGATACCTTGTTCAATCTCAGATTGACGGCAAAAGAGAATTGACTGCCGGACTTTTTCAGGACCCGCAGTTTGGACCGGTGGTGATGTTTGGTATTGGTGGCATATTTGCAGAGGCACTTGATGATGTCGCCTTTCGGCTGGTCCCACTGGTACAATCTGATGCTGAAGAAATGATTGACAGTATTCATGCGCAATCCTTATTAAAGGCATTTCGTGGGGAAAAACCTGTTGATCGTTCAAAATTGATAAATATTTTAATGGGTCTTTCGAGACTGGCTGAAACAATTCCTGATATCAGTGAAGTGGATATCAATCCATTTGTGGTGTCAAAGGATGGTACTTTGACAGCCGTGGATGCCCTGATCGTTTTGAATGATCAAAAGCAGGAGATCAATCATATACCCCCTGTTCCACCGAAACGTCTGGGGGCCATATTTTACCCCAAAACAATTGCCTTTGTTGGGGCTTCACAGCGTATTGGCAAGTGGGGTCATATGTTACTGACCAATGCGAAAAGTGGTGGATACAAGGGAAAGATCTATCTGGTAAATCCCAAAGGCGGTGAAATTTCTGGTCTTCCTGTATATCAGTCAGTCAATGATATTCCTGATACCATTGATCTTGCCATTATCACCATACCTGCACAACATATTTTTGAACTGATTCCCCAGTTAAAAGCAAAACAAGTCAAGGGGATGCTTGTCATTACATCGGGATTTCGAGAAATTGGTGAAGATGGACTTGTATTGGAACGAACACTCGTTGAAAAAGCGGCGGAAGCAGGAATTATTGTATTGGGGCCCAATACAATGGGCATTTGTAATCCCCATTTTCAATTTTATTGCAGTGGAGCCCATGTGCATCCCAGCCCTGGCTCGACAGTTCTTGTTGCTCAGTCAGGAAATATGGGAACGCAACTTCTCGCATTTGCGGAACAACAAGGCATTGGCATTCGAGCGTTCAGTGGTTCTGGCAACGAGGCGATGACAACCATTGAAGATTATATGGAAGCTTTTGAGCTGGATGAAACGACACATTCGGTGGTACTGTATATTGAAAGTGTAAAAAATGGCCGACGTTTTTTTGAAAGTGCTCGCCGAATGTCCCCACAAAAACCGATTGTTGTGTTAAAAGGCGGACGAACCGAATCCGGTGGAAAGGCAGCGCAAAGTCACACGGGTGCGATGGCATCAAATACCAGAATTTTTGATGCCGCCTGTCAACAGGCAGGAATTATACAGGTTAAAAAGCCAATGGATCTGTTGGATTTATCGGCTGTATTTTCCGCCTTGCCGCTTCCAAAGGGAAATCGTGTGGCCATTATGACCCTGGGTGGGGGATGGGGTGTTGTAACATCAGACTTATGCGCAGAATATGGACTTCAATTACCAGAATTATCAAATTATATTATAGAAATCTTTGATACCATGCTGCCTCCATATTGGAGCCGTGCAAATCCGGTAGATCTGGTTGGTGAAGGGCAACCAGAGTTACCTTTTGCAGGGCTCGAAACATTACTTCAATGGGATGGCTGCGATGCGGTCATTCATCTTGGAATTCATGGACGTCGCTTATTTGTGGGCCGGATGATTCAATCCATTCGCGAGACAGATCCTTATTATTCGTATGAAGACTTAAATGATATTGAAACCCGCCACAAAGCTTACGAAAAAAAATATATTGCCCATATTATACAATTAATAGAAAAATATCAAAAACCGGTGTTAGGTGTCAGTTTATTAACTGACAGAGATGACTATACGCTCTACAGTATACCGGAAAGTAATTACAAATGTGTAATGTTTCCCTCACCTGAACGCGCTGTATTTGCATTGAGCCGGATGTGTCGTTATGAAAAATGGTGTAAACGACATGCATGATATGATGAACAGGAGAATACAATATGTCAAAAAAAAATCAGATTCTTTCCATATTAGATCAGGGGTTGGTCATTAATGGTAATATTGAATGTGATGGTGAGATCATTGTCAGAGGTACTGTAAAAGGAACATTAAAAGCCGAAACATTGGTCATCTCAGAAACAGGCACTGTTGATGCCGATTGCACTGCGGATGCTGTCATTATTGGTGGTGATTATAATGGCAATCTAACTGTTAATGGCATTATGAAAATATTATCTACCGGCAAATGTTCCGGGAAGGTGTTATGTCAGGATATGATTGTTAAGAATGGGAGTACATTAAATGCCTCGGTGGACTGTTCTTTGGGAAAGTAAATAATTTTTTTTAACACATGGGAACGATTACGCGCCACTCAATTGTAACTTGACTTTTTTGATTTGTCTTATTACATAGGGAAATGGTTTGGTCACATTTTGAAATATTTAAAAACTGGAGTACAGTAAATTGACACTAAAAGCATCTGATAATCCAAGAATTTGTTATCCAGACAGTGCATTAACGAAAGATATCACCGATGAACAAGTATGGCATATTGCTTATACCAAACCCAGACACGAAAAGGCACTCGCATGGAACTTAATGCAAAGGAAAGTGAGCTATTTTCTACCGCTCATCAAAAAGAAGCAAGCGAGCATTAAGCGGGTGAGATATTCTTTCGCACCACTTTTTACCAGCTATATTTTTATTCATGCCAATAATGAAGAACGTGTGCAAGCCCTAAGGACGAATCGCATTGTTCAAACAATTCATGTTGAAAATCAATCATTGCTGGTCAAGGAAATGGAAGTTATTTACAGAGCAATAAGCAATCGAAACGTAAATGAATATATTTCCAAACTCAAGACAGGACAAAAAGTAAAAATTGTTGCAGGGCCATTAGCAGGCATTGAAGGCATATTGCTTGAACAAAAAAATGAACGTTACCTTATTGTTGAAATAGAGTCTGTCAATAAATCGATTCGCGTCGAAATAGAATCCGACAGAATAGAACCGATTCAATGACAATTATTTATATTTGGAGGACTTATGAAAAATACGAAAACAATGATTATCAGATCATTGGCTTTGTTTGGGTTGATCATTTTACAAACAAATGTAAGTGCAATGGAGTTTTTACCCCTTGACAGCACCGCAATTTCAACAGGTGGCGCAGGTGTGGCATCGGCATCATCAAGTTTTGGATCTTATTATAATCCGGCCTTGCTGGCGCATCACCAGACTGGCTTTGAGTGGGTGACATCAGTTGGCGTTGGCATTCGTGAATTTAACCTTGCCGACCATATTGATAAACTTGCTGATGTGGATATTAATGATACATTAACGCAAATTGAAAACGAATGCCAAAATATTATTTGGGTTCCAGGGCAATTTGAGTATGTTTTGCCCAATGATCAAATTTCTAACGATGTAAAACTTATTAAACGTGAGTTAGGGCAAATATCACACAATAATGGCCTGCAACTTATGCCCAATGTATCCGTTGGATTTCAATTTGGTAATATTGGAATTGGTCTGTTCAGTATGTCAGAATTAACAGCAGTAGCTATGATTGATGACCGCCTTGATTTCGTTGTTAAATCAGATAGTGTGCCTTTGACCTATCGGTATATTAAGTATGATGAAAATGCACAAAAGATTACAGCTGTCAATGAGAATGCCTACGAGCTATCATCAATTGAGTATGCCATTGATAAAGGTTATACCTACCTGAAACTGAAAGGCATTACATATTATGAGATTCCCATTGCCTATGGCAAAAATTTTTCAACCCCTTTTGGAAACCTCAGCCTGGGCGGATCGGTTAAATTTATGCCTGGTTATACGTATGAAAAAGTCATAAAAGTGGATACTGAATCCGGCGATATTGCCGATGAATTTGATGATGCCTCCGAACATCAGGACACAACATTTGGTTTTGATCTGGGTTTTTTGTATACTCCCAATTTTTTGAATAACCGCCTTGTCACCGGTATGGTGATCAAGAATATCAACAGCCCCACATTTGAAAGCAAAAGTGGGTTTGAATACACCATTGATCCCCAGATTAGAGCAGGACTTCTATATCATATCTGGCGGGATACCCTGATGGTGTCTATGGATTATGATTTCAGTGAAAATGAATCTATTTTAAGCAGTTATACCTCACAAAATATTGGTGGCGGCATCCATTTTAAACCATCACATATGTTGTCATTGCGATGTGGGGTTCAACAAAACATGAAAAGCAATGACAACTCGGACGAAGGCACAATATTCACAGCCGGTCTGGCGATGGGACTTAAATGGTTCAAGATAGATCTTTCCGGTCAATATTCAACTGAAACAACCGAGTTTGATGGCAACGAAATACCAAGTTCAGGGAGAGTTCAGTTATCCCTGGTATCAAATCTTTTCTATGGCAAACGAACACAACCTGAAAGTCAATACCAGGATGTTGATCAACGTGATGTCGTTCAAGATGCTGTGAATCTTGATGACGAAACGGATCTGCCACCTGATGACGAACAGATTGTAGTACCTGAAGACATAGAAGACATGCAGGCAGAAAAAGTTGAAGAAACTGTCAATGAAAAAGTTGACACATCAGTGAATGAAAAAATTGAAGAAACAGTCGATGCTGACTCCTCCGATGAAATCCTTCAGAAAATTGAGGATATTGAAACAGCGGATCCAGAAACTGAAATATCGCCGACTGTAGAACAACCTGAATCCACAACATACGCAGAACCAACAGTCGTTACAAAATCTGTTGAAACGGAAAAACCAGAACCAACGGTCGTTACAAAAACAGTGGAAACAGAAACTGAGGACAAGCCAGTTCCTTGTCCCACAAATAATATTCAATCAAAAATGCAGGAAACAATCAATATTTCCACTGCATTGAATAAATGGTCGAAAAGCTGGTCTTCAATGGACGTAAATGCTTACCTTGATATGTATTCGTCCAATTTTAAGCCATCAAAAGGCTTGAGCATAACGACCTGGAAAAAGCAACGCAAAAAAAGATTGAAAAAAGATTTCATCAAAATTGATATTTCAAACGTTTTAATTAAATTTACAGACTGTAACAAGGCCAAAGTAACCTTTGATCAGAAATATGAATCACCAGGATATAAAGATCAAACAAAAAAACTGCTCTTGTTTGAAAAGATTGATTCACGATGGTTGATTCAAAAAGAAGGAAGTCTTTAACTAAAAAAATGCTTTTTTCTTTATTGATTGAACAAAACAAATAAAGTCATGTAAAGACGCTGCATTCTATGTCTCTACATGACTTTATTCTACCCGAAAATTTATGATTAATTACATAACCCCAATACGTAATTTTTACCAAATCAGGAACTAATTTCTTTTTGAACGTTCCAAAACATGGCATCAATGGATAATCTGAAATATATTATTGAAAGTTTGTTATTTGTATCTGACACCCCAATTATGCTAAAACAGATTCACTATATCATGTCGGACGTGCCAATGTCTCACATTCGAAAAGCAGTAGAGGAACTAACACTGGAATATAATGAGCGCGGCGGCAGTTTTTATTTAAGCAATGTTGCCGGTGGAATTCAACTGCGCACCCGCCCCATGTATAAAGACTGGATCAAACGATTTATTCGATCTCGTCCAATGCGCCTGAGCCGGGCAGCACTTGAAGCCCTGGCAATAGTAGCCTATAAACAACCGGTTACACGTTCTGAAGTAGATAAGATTCGCGGTGTTGATTCCGGGGCAATCATGAGAACATTAGTTGAAAACAAACTGATACGTATCATTGGCCGCAAAGAAGTTGCCGGTCGCCCCATGCTTTACACAACATCCAAACGATTTTTGGAAGTCTTTGATTTGAATGACCTTAAAGATTTACCTGCCCCTGATGATCTTGAAATTGATGATGCCGATGCGATGGAAAATGCAGGTATGAACTCTGGTGATGATGTCCAAAATGCAGAAAAGGATGAATTCAATAGGGAAAAGGATGCGCAAAATGAACAAAATTTAGAAATATCCAATAGTGAAAATGCCGCGCAAAATGTAGAAAAGGATGAATCCAATAGGGAAAAGGATACGCAAAATGATTCAAGTTCAATTCCGCTTGCTAACGCGCACGGCTCAGAAAATTTCGGCAGTTTTTAATCTGAGCCGCTTGCTAACGCGCACGGCTCAGAAAATTTCGGCAGTTTTTAATCTGAGCCGCGCGCGTTAGCAAGCGGGACTGTACTTGAAGCAAATATCAAACAGGCTTTCCGAAGACGCACAAAAGTTAGGATAATCTAGAATTTGCCCGAAGGGCACTATGTTCCCCCAACTTGTTCATACGCCCCTATATATCCTAATATTTCTGACTGCATACTTATATGTCAATTACAATTATTATTTCATAGAACAATATTGGTATTTGTTCATAATAAATACCAACTTTTTGGAATGCGGCCGATGAAAACTGTATTTAAACACTGGCAGTTAACACCCCATTAATAAATGCATCAATTTCTGCCGGCATTGATGTAAAGTGGACAATAAACCCATTACCGGTATGGTCAACTACTTTACCATAAAGCTCACCAGGAATTTTTATTTCTGACTGACTCAAGAAATGAATTTTTACATTACTAAATTTTTCAGGTTTAATTGCTGTCTGAACATCCATTTTACTTTTGGAAATCCTGCGAATGGTGCCCTTTTGCATTTCCCCAGTCGCATCTTTGCCTTTAATGATTAAATAATTGATTTGAAGTAACGCATTTAAAGCGACCATTGGCGTCTCTTTTTTTTCTGGCAGGCATAAATGATATTTACCGCTAATCCCCTTAACATCGTAAATTGTGATTGGTAAATCAACACCTTTGGGTAAGATCTCCATCTGTCCATCAAATCCTTTTGTTCGGGTGCCATTGATATACATGTAGCTTTTCCAATAGTTTGGATTATCAATACCACTGTCATAATCTCCTGCGCCCATACCGCCAAATAACATCATTGAAGAAAAGCGATTCTTTATTCCCTGAATCAGCTCATTTTCAACAGGCTCACCGGCTGTACGAAACAATAATCCCAATGAATGATACTGATCAAGATTTGATGACGACAAATTCATGGGAGCTAATAGCTTATGTGCTATTTGATCCTGAATGTCATTAAGTCCGGAATGATTCCACTGTAATGAAATGTTATCCATCGTGCATAGAAAAATAACAACACTTTTATACGTTACACCTAAATTACTGATTTCTGCATAGGATGAAGCACCAATAATAATATTCTTGTCGATTACGCTTGTAATTCCCTTGATAATTTGATCCTGATCATAATGAATCGACACAAAAATAATGGCCAGTGAAGGCGATTTATTCAGACGTTGAAGTGCTGTTAATGATGCCTGATGGCCCGCCTTGAATGAATCTTCAATGTTGCTCACACCAATGCTGATAGATATTGACATAAGTCATCCCTTATAAAAAACAAAATTGTATGTTTTCTTGAACTATTATCTTGAAAAACTCAATGGTTAATGATATATTTAAATTTTAAACAATTAAATACAGGCAATTGTTATGCCAAAAAGACAGGTTGAACTTAAAAATCATAAGATTAAAGGGGAAAAAATGAGAGATCTTCGAGAAAATTTCAAAAAAAACTGTTTATTATTGAGTTGTATTTGCCTTTTGGCTTTTTGTTTATCCATGATGCCGCAATCGGTTTTTGCCAAAAAGAAAAAATTTCTTTTAAAATGTGGAACGAACATATTTGCACCATTCGGATTTATAGAAAATGGCAAAATCAAGGGGATTGAGGTGGAATTAATGCATGAGGTCGGGCGCAGGCTGGGAATAGATATCGAAATTAACATTTACAAATGGGCTACTTTACTGGAAAGTATGCGTTTTGGAACTCTCGATTGCATGTTTGCCGCTTTTAAAACAGAAGATCGTGTCGATTTTATGCACTATACCAATGTTCCCTTTCATATATCTTCACTGGTTTTTTATGTCCACGAAGATAGAAAAGTAGATTTCAAGGGGAATATTAAAGATTTACAAAATAAGCGAATCGGGATTGTTCAGGGATTCAAAAATCCATATCAATTTGAAAAAGGGGAACGACGTCAGATGTATCAGGTGTTTCGATTACGTGATCTGGAAATCAATTTCAAGATATTACAAAAACACTGTATTGATGCTGTGCTTGTTAATCGTCATGTTGGGGAATATACACTGGGACAGTTAAAACTTGATGGCATTTACCCTCTGTCTGTGCCGCTCACCGCAACACCGGCTTATATTACATTTTCAAAATTTCTGGAAACAAAGGACAAAAAACTGGTTAAAGATCTGTCTTATCTTGTGCCCCAGTTCGATGCTGTATTATTTGAAATATACACTGATGGAACCTACCAGCGAATTTTTAATAAATATATGAATCAATAAACATGATCCTAAAAAAAGCAGGTTAACAATGAGTCAAGATAAATATCGTGTCGTATTTAAAGGAGAAATTCAGGATGGTGCCAGTCCGGATGATGTCAAGCCCAAGCTGGCTAAAATATTAAAGTTATCTGATGAAAAGGTTGCAAAATTATTTTCAGGCAAACCGATTGTTATCAAGAAAAATGCCAGTCAGGAAACCTGTAAGAAAATTCAAGCCGCCTTAAAAAAAGCTGGAGCCATCAGCAAAATAAAGCAGGAATCCCCACCCAAAGAAGAAGTACCTGAATTCCAGGTAGATGGTTTTCAGCCTACAACAGCAGCAGCACCAGTTAAAATTAAGCCTGTAGATCTCCCGGGCATACCTGCTTCAAAAGCGACAGTCATTCTGTTGGCACTGTTCTTTGGTCTTTTTGGTATGCACAAATTTTATACCAGCAGAAATAAAATGGGTTACTTGTATGTTCTTTTAAGTTGGACACTTACCCCAATTATTTTTTCATGGCTTGATATATTATATTATTTAATCATCAAAAAAGATAAATTTGAAAAAAAATTTCGTGTTCTTGGAAACCAGAAACATATGATGTTGGGCTTGTTGTTGTCATTGGCCCTGATTGGCACAGAAGTATATTTGGGCGTCACAATCGGAGTCCCCATGTATATAGAATACAGGGATAAAGGTTTTCACATTGCGGTGGATCATGAACTTTATAATTTCCGAGTGATGCAGGAAGTTTACATGATTGATAATAAACGATATGCCAAATCATTCAAGGAGATGAATTACACCCCCCAATATCCTGATATAAAAATGCGAATTGTAGAAAGCAGTGACCAATGTTACAAGGCTGAAGGTAAACATCCCAAATTAGATTATCCACGAACCATTGATTGTAATGGAAATATTGAGGACGGGTTTCATTTCCTGGAATAATTTGATGGGGTGGTGCGACGATCCATAAAAAAACAACTGCCTGACGTTGATTTTGCCACTTTTTTTACCTCAGTGCAAACATCATTGACTTCAATATACTGAGTAAAAGAACGTCTGGAAAGATCAACACCGGATAAGCTCAGACTAATGATCGGAAAAAATTGTTTTTCACCGGCACGATTGACCGAAACAATACCATTTTGTTCAAGGTCAGTATGATCATAAAATTTGCGAATCCCCGCATCAAAACGTTGAATAATTGTATTGGCAACCTGATGACAAATTGATGATGGTGTTATCAAGACAAAATCATCACCACCAATATGCCCAATGAAGATGTTATCACTTTTGGATTCCATTAATACACCTTTGAGCGTCTCCGATGTAAACCGGATGACGTCATCACCTCGTGCAAAACCATATTTATCGTTATATGCCTTGAAATTATCCAGATCCGCATGAATAACACATACATCTCGTTGATTATCCAAGGACTGTGTGATTGCTTCAGCAATACTGTTATTTCCTGGTAATCCTGTACTGGGATTGGCATCAAAAGCCAGCTTGTTGAGCCGCTCGAGTTCTTTTAAGGCCAGATAACGTTCAATATGATTTTTTACGCGCGCTCTTACAATTGACGGCCGAATGGGCTTTGTAATATAATCAACGGCACCAAGCCCCAAACCTTTGTACTCGTCATCATCATCACACATTGCTGTTACAAATATTATTGGAATATCCTTTGTTTTGTGATCGGATTTTAAAATTTGGCAAACTTCATAGCCATCCATTGCCGGCATAATGATGTCCAGCAAAATTAAATCAGGTGGAGCATTAGATTTTGCCAACCTAATTGCCCTTTCACCGGTGCGAGCAACCATTAAATCGTAATCGTTTTTTAACAAATTGACCAGCAAATCAATATTGTTTTTTTCATCATCAACAATTAAAATTGATTGTTTTTGTGAGATTATCATGTCATATATCTCCAGTTATATTCAACGGCAGTAAGTGAACATCTGCCAGATAAGGAGGCCTTTTTGGATACCATATTTTTCGAATATATCATTCATTTTCAAGATAATACAGTTCGGCACTATCGTGTAGAAATTGACAAAAAATCAAGACATATTATACAATTGGATAATAATTTAAATGACAGTGTCGAATGGACAAATCTGGACTATTGTAAATGTTCAAACTGTCCATTAGAAAAAACAGATTATCCAAAATGTCCAATTGCTTATAACTTATATTCACTTGTCGAAGTCTTTAAAGATCGTATTTCATATGAGGAAGTATCCGTTGAAATCATCAGCAACCAACGAACCTACAAAAAGGATACGACCCTTCAAATTGCATTACAATCATTGTTTGGCATACTCATGGCAGCCAGTGGTTGTCCAAATATGAAATTTTTATCCTCAATGGCAATATTTCATTTGCCTTTTGCCAGTTTTGAAGAAACCATTCTTCGGGCAGCATCCTTTTATTTATTAAAACAGTATTTCCAGAAAGCCAGTAATCAGCATTATGATTTTAGTATGGATGGCTTGAAAAATCAGTATGAAGCTGTTGAAATTGTTAATCAAGGACTCCTGGAGCGAATTCAATCCATGGAAACTGAAGGAGATGCCAGCCTGAATGCCATTAATACATTAAACGCATTCGCTCAAATGTTTTCATTACAGTATGAACTGGATCTGGCTTCTTTACAATATGTTTTTGCTGATCCAGATATCCATTAATATTTTTCTAAAATTTTATGTTGTCATCAAAATCTTCGACCTTCAACCATTTATGCTTGACTTTTTTTACAGTATTGCGTACTAAAAAATATATTTAATACGCAAAATAACTGGTAGATACATTGCGCCGCAATGAACATGCCAAATATTGTAAGAATTGGAAATTAATTGACAATTCATAACAAATATCTAACAAACGAGCCTTGTTATAAAGTCTCAAATGTCGCATGCGTAAGACAAATATGCTTACAATTGCCGAAAAATTGAAAAGCAATATATGGACATACCAGACCAATCCTTTCTTTTATTGTTTTTTATTGTATTATCTGCTTTTTTTTCAGGGGTTGAAACCGCCTTTGTTTCAATTTCAGACATTCGTCTCAATCATCTTTGTGAAAAAGAAAATAAAAAGAGCATTTTACGTGTAAAACGCCTGAAAGAAAACAGTGAACGATTGATTATAACCATCCTCATCGGCAATAATCTCGTTAATATTGCGGCATCATCATTTGCAACCAAGGTGGCCATTGACATTTTTGAATCCAGAGGCATTGGTATTGCCATTGGATTGATGACGTTGACTATTTTAATATTTGGTGAAATCATTCCAAAAAACATCGCAATGGCCAAAAATGAGATGATTGCTGTTCTCGCAGCACCAATTATCCAATTCTTACAGATTATTTTATTTCCCGCAATCTTTTGCCTGGAAAAAATGACCATCTTTATGGCAAAGCCCATGAATACCGATATGACTGAACCGCTCATTACTGAAGCGGAAATAAAAAGTGTGGTCAATCTGGGTGAAGAAGTTGGCGAAATCGAAACAGATGAACGCATTATGATTCACAACATTTTTCGATTCAGTGAACTTCAAGCCAACGAAATCATGACAGATCGAACCCAAATATTTTCATTGGATTCAGATGCTTATCTCAATGATGTTTCGGAAGAAATTGTTTCTCAGGGATTTTCACGTATTCCGGTTTATGAAGATCAAACCGATAATATTAAGGGCATTTTGTATTCAAAAGATATTCTTCAACACATGCTTTCCAAGGTTGAAGATCGGCCGCTCAAAGATCTAATTCGACCGGCCATGATCATTCCAGAAACCATGCTCATTGACAACTTACTGCGTGAATTCAAAAAAGAAAAGGTTCATATTGCCATGGTGGTGGATGAACATGGTGGTATTAGTGGTTTGATTACAATTGAAGATGTTCTTGAAGAAATTGTGGGCGATATATATGATGAAACGGACAAGGATGAAGAACTGATCCGCATTGTAGACAGCAATAAATGTTTTGTCAAAGGCGAAACAGAAATTGAAGAAGTCAACCGCGTGTTAGAACTTAATCTGAGTGAGGAAGAGGATTACGAGACAATTTCAGGATATATATTATCTCAGTTACGCCATATTCCTGAGGTGGGCGAAGAATTATCTGATAATGGGAATGTCATTCGCGTCACCCAGGCGGATCAGCAGCGAATTATCGAAGTTGAAATTGAAAAGCAGAACCAATTACTCGAAGATTCAGATATTGCCCGGGAGCAGTTATGATGATGCGATTGTGGACATCAGAATTTTATGGATTGTAAACAATATTTTTCATACCATTCAACGGTCAAATTATGTCTTTTCATATTTTAACTGATAAGGATTTCTCGCATTCGTGATATGAATAAAGTATTGATTCCAATAATGATAAAAAAAATTCCACAACTGATATTTCTAAATATGATACTGCTCCTTCCATTCCATGTCGATGCCAATCTAAAATCATCAAATAATCATCTCATTGTTAAATTTTCACCGCATATTTCGAAAGAAGATGTTCATTTGTTGTTTCAGAATCTCAATCTGGATCAATATGAATATTTTCCTGCTTTGGAATGCTATATTATTCAATCTCATAAACGCGCAGTACGAAAACAAATTTATGAACTTGAACAAATTTGTTATACAGAGCCAATTTATTTAATCCCAATATTGGAAGATCCATTATATCCCAAACAATGGGCATTAAATAATACCGGACAAAATGGTATTCCTGGCACTGATATTGATGCACCTGAAGGCTGGGCCGTTGAAAAAGGTAAAAAGGAGATTGTCATTGCAGTGATAGATACTGGCGTTGATTACAAACATCCAGATCTTGCTGAAAATATTTGGTCAAATTTAAAAGAAATATCAAATAATCAAATTGATGATGATAATAATGGATATATTGATGATCTCACGGGTTGGGATTTTGTGAATACATATTCTGAGGACTGTGATAAAAATGAGGACTGCACTGATCCTGATAATGACCCAATGGATCGTCATGGTCATGGCACACAGATTTCAGGGATCATTGGGGCTGTATCCGATAATAACACAGGCATTGCAGGGATTGCTCAAAATTGTCAGTTGATGCCCCTTCGTGCCGGATTTATGACCGCTTCCGGGGATGGTTTTTTAGAAAGCATTGATGCTGCACGCGCAATTATTTATGCGGTTGATAATGGCGCGAAAGTTATCAATATCAGCTGGGGCGACTCTGTCAGGTCCATGATTATTGAAGACGCCATACGATATGCATTAAAGAACGATGTCCTTATCTGTGCCGCATCAGGAAATGATAATTCTGATGCACATGTTTTTCCAGCAGCATCACAGTTTCCAAATATTATCAGTGTTGGCGGAACTGATGGCTTTGACATGAAATCCTATTTTTCCAATTATGGAAACTGGGTTCATATTTCAGCCCCTGGCAGCTCAATTTTTACAACATCCATATACAACAGGTATGAATTTAAGAGTGGAACGTCAATGGCAACAGCGCATGTTTCAGGATGCTGTGCGTTAATATTTTCCCATTTTCCTGATATCAATGCCCAGGGGGTCAAATCAAGGCTCTTAAGAACAGCAGATATATCAGAAAAACTGAAAGAAAAAAATGTAACCGCCGGTCGAATCAATTTGCATAAATCCCTGACATCATTATTTATAAACCCCCATATCTTTTATGCGAATCCTGACCATGCACATGAAAATGATACCATTGATATCTTTGGCGATTCCTTTGACAATGATGGCAATGTCCTTTTTTTTCCCAGCATTCATGCACAGGTTCTGTCATGGACACCACAGTTCATTCGATGTATCATTCCAGCGCATGCAGAAAGTGGGAACTTCACTGTTATCAACGAGAATGGATTCGCAACGAATATCATAAATATCAATCAAAAATATTATCATGTTGAATACATGGAAAACAAGACGTTCATTATTGATCAAATCAAACAAGATACTGATAATGATAGCATAATTTATACATTACCTTTTCGCTTTTGTTTTTTTGGTGATGAAATCAATCATGTTTATATATCACCAAAAGGTTATTTAATGTTTGACAATGATAACAAATTATGTCATAATTCAACTAAAAATCTAACAAAAAATAAAATGATCGCACCCCTTTGGGATGATCTGTCCATAAATGGTCTTTCACAAACCAATGAAGGTATATTTATACAGGAAATGACCTCTGACTCAGTTTGTATTCAATGGGTTGCAGAACATTGCGATTCTGAATATTCTGTTACTGTACAGACGGTACTCTTTAAAACTGGAGATATTCATTTTCATTATCTGATTCCTGCAAACACAGAAATTTCTCCAACAATTGGCATATCAGCAGGAAACAATAAGGCCTATGAAATTATTCAAGTTGCGTCTTTTGATCTTTTTAACCATTCAATCTGCTTTACGCCCCGATTGCACAGTTTTAACGTTCAGCTAAAGGAAGGATGGAATATGGTATCATTTCCAATAATGCTTGATCGTATACCGGTTAGTGAAGTACTGGGTGACGTCAGAGAATTTGTTGAAATCATTTGGGGGTATCACAATAAAAAATGGACTGCTTTTATCCCAGATATTAAAGCATTGAGTGATTTGGATTATTTTATTAATGGGCGCGGCTATTGGATAAAATCCACTGATAATATTGATATTCAATGCCAGGGAACGTTAAAATATCAGTCAACCCCCCAATTAATCGAAGGATGGAATTTAATTGGCCCGGAAACGATGTCTTTATTAACACTCGAAAAATATGAAAGTGTTTGGCATTTCTCTGATGGGGAATGGTTCGTTCAGCATATCAATGATGACATTTCAAAATTGGAACCTGGAAAAGGGTATTGGGTAAAAATTGATGCAGAATGATTATTTAATCGGACATTCCTTTTCTTAAAAATGCATTTCTTTCACTTGATGTTCAAGTTTATTTTGCAAGCATACTGCCCACGCAAATCGTGAGAACGAACATTGGCAGTATGTTTGTAAAAAAGCTTGAATATCAGGTTCAATATATAATCAATAATTATTTTATGAAAAAAAGGAGACAAGAATGAAAAAAACAACGTTTTTATTAGCAATGACTTTATTGATGGTTTTTGGTATATCCGGAAATTTACAGGCAGAATGGATTCCGGATGATAATGGAGAGCTATATTGGTGGGAAGCACCACCAATTACTGATAAAGTGGTATACCAAAAAAGGAGATCAACAAGATCAACTTCACAAACAAATGCAGAAGTATTGTTTATTATGGATACTTCAGGCTCTATGTGGGATGAAACCCAGGTTCTTTGTAGTAAAATAAATGACATTGTCACGGGATTACAAAACCAAAACATAAATATTGAGTATAAAATTCTCGCAATTACAACGAAATATATGTGTACAAATTCTTCAGTCTCTGACATTACCATTGTCGCAAATCCAACAGTAAACCAATATGAAGATTGGGGACCTGCGGTAGAAGATGTTGCAAACCAGTATCAATGGAAATCTGGCTATGCACGCATTGCGATACCTATGAGTGATGAAGGTGCAGAGAATGGAGATAGTTGGACTTCACTTGATGATGACGCTATTGATCGCGCTAAGCTGGCTGCAAGGGCAAATACTGTTGCTGTCATTCCAATTGTTTGTTCTGGTTATACTCAGGATATTCTTAATGGTGCCACTGAACTTGCCGATTACTGCTGGGGAGATGTCTTTATTTCAACAGATTCTTCCGCAGACCTGGTTACTGGAATTATCGCTGCAATCAACCAGATATTTAATCCGGTTTCAGATAAGCTGGAAGCACAGGTTTTTGTTGATGATGCGTTTGCAAGCGTAACAAGTTCAATAAAAAAAATTGCCGGGGATATTGCATTTGTTGTTGTTCAAATAGTCAATGGAAGTCAGGATGAATATCGCGCTGATATTGACATAACCTATCCAACAAACTGGTCTCTGGTTGATCATAATGCCATTATGAAAAGAGAAATTCTTGTTTCTGAAGAACAGAGTTTAACAGAAACAACGTCACAATCATCCGGCAAGGTGACCATACAGGATATCCGGATTCCTGTTGACCTGGCATCAACTGTTAATGAAAATGAAGGGAAATCATTTCAATACATTGTGAAACTGCTTATCCCAAAAACCGAACCTGTGGGAATTTATTCAATTGGCGCGTCAATTTCTTCTTCTGCCGCCTCACGCAGCAGCTCTATTCTGGCATCAACTGATTCATTTGCAATTAATATCGTCAATAAAGGCAAAATGATTTTAACCAATCGTAATCTGCTGATAAGACAGCACACAGACAAAGATCATGTCTCATCAATATTAAAAGAAATCTACAATATCCCTCAAACAGAGAATGCCATTGTCTTTTATGCGGACTGGTGGGATGAGTATGATAATTTTGCACAACTCAATGGTACAAGCATAAATCCAGGATCTACCGGCAGGGATGATTATTCTGATACTGGCAATACCAAGAGCAGCTATTCCAATCCCATTAAATGGTGGGGATGGGATCCGCAAAATCAATCATGGGACCGGGATGTTGATATTGATTATTCTTCGGAAAATGCGGCCAATGCCGTATGTCTTTCCATTGACAAGTATGTACATTACTGGGCAGAGCAATTAGGGGGGCTTAAGCAGGAACATTATTTATTAATTGTTGGCGGCGATTCAATTATTCCATTTTACCGGAATCCTGGTATGCCGGATGACTGGTATGATAAATACCTTAGCCATTATAATGCATCTCAATATACACGCAAAGCTGCGGAAAACCATTTTGGGTATTCGGATATAATTTATGCGGATACTGACTATAAAGGACATCGGAATGGAAAAGTTGAGACAATATATCCGGGTAGAATTGTCGGTCAGGATGCCGAACATTTATTATATTCGCTTCAAAAAGTGTCAGAAAAGAGAACCGAACAAGACAATACCCTGATATCATGCTTGATAAATGACTTAAAAATATTCACAGATAATGCCAGTCAGGCAATTACAGATGCAACACTCGCAAATTATAATATTAACGTTCTCACAAATAAGGCGTTGTATGAAACTGAATGGACATTTAACGATTTAAAAAGTGAATTTGCAATACCTTTTGATCATTTTATTTTTCGGGGACATGGTGCAACAACAGAAGCCTGGAAAAAATTTCAAGGCACATCTTTTGATGAAAGCATAACGATTAATAATTATGATATTTCCCTCTCAAAATATTTTGAGACATACAAGCCAAATTTTATGCCTTTTGGGTGTTTGATGGGACAGGTTGACAGAGATTCTGAATCATCTGCAAATTCAAACCTTATGATATACTCTCTGGTGAGAAATAATGTCAGAGATATTCTTGCCGCAACAACAGTTTCTGCAGGAATAGAATTATTAACATATTATTTTGGCAGTATCCTTGGCAAACCAGCCATTGGCAAAATCGGAAATGTACCCCAGCAATGGGAACCAAAAACCTTGGGTCAGTCTCTCGCTATTGCCAGAAATAATAACTTACACCCTTGCTGTGCCCCTGTATATCAACTTTATGGAACACCCTGGCATAAATATGTCCCGCCAAAAGAAAGAACGCGAATGGGCCGTACTAAAGATGTCACCACAACGAACTATACAATAAAAAGCTTAAAAAACAAGCGAACACGATCAAAAGAATACACTGTTGTGAAAACAATTGAAGAAAACATTCAAAACTATAATATCGTATCTGAAGATAACTTTGAATTTATTTCAATTGAGGGTTATAAACGCTTTCATAAAGGTGAGGATACACCTGCCTTACCTGTGAAAAAAATACTGCTTACCTTACCGAATAATTCTGAATTCATAGGGATAACAGTGACAAAATCGAATATGGTAACGCTGAACAATATCAATATTCCTACGATGAGCGATGCCCCACCCATGCCGGATTCCAATTATTCTTTTTATGTTGAATCATCCAATGACATCGGTGTGTATGCGAATTATTCTTCAAGTTATACCTACGCTGAACAGAATAACCAGACTGTCGTGATGGAAATTATTCCGGTTTCATACGATACAGTGAATGATACGGCTAATCTATACAAAGATTTAACAATCAGTGTTTATTATCGAACCACCTATAATGGCGTCATGCTCAGTTCCTATCCTGATCAACAGAATTATGTTTCAGACGCAACCATTACATCAACAGTTATCATTGAAAATATTGTAGATGAGGCACAAACCTTTACAGCAACTGTGGAATTACGAGATTTATTTAATAATCTCATACAGACGGGCCAGACGACTGTTCGGGTAGAATCAGGCGCGTACACCGAGGCAACAGTGAATATTCAAAGTCCTTCATCAGGCGGAAGCTATTGGATTGAAACGAGTGTTAATGATGGCGCACACGATATCGGTTACTCAGTTCAGCAAATCAATGTCAATCCTGGTGCGATTACCAATATTGAAATTCCAAGATGTGCCCCGGGATCAACCGCTGAATTTAAAGTAACATATGTGAATGATTCAAGTTCTCAAATTGAAACCTCTGTTGGATTATTATTATACGAAGGTGCAAACTTGAAAGCTGAATTTTTGCCAAAGGTTTATACTATTGCGCCTAATAGTAATGTTATCGTTTCATTTACATGGGCCATTCCATCAGACTTTCCAGGTGGTAACTATCTCGCAATTGCAACTGCTACAACGGGTGGATATGTGACGTCATCAAGTGAAACATTCAGCATCGGCAGTTTAAACGAAGGCTGGAATTTGTTCTCACTGTCACAGGTTCCAATCGATACCAACATTACAGCCGTACTTGATGAAATATCAAATCAATACTATTCTGTCTGGGCATATGAAAATGGTACATGGTCAGCCTATTTTCCTGACAACCCAGGCTTGAGTAATTTGACAACTTTAACAGCAGGCAAGGGCTATTGGATTAATATGAAAAATGCATCCAATTTTACCAGCCCGGGAACAACGCCTGGCAAAACAATCAATTTGACCTCTGAATGGAACCTTGTTGGTTTTAATTCAAGCACAAGCCAGGCTGCCGCAGATGCCTTATCTTCAATCGCTGGTAAATACCAGAATGTTTGGACTTATGATGAAGGTGCATGGAAGCTGTATGATCCTGTCACCCCTGGTTTCAGTGATCTCGCTACATTTGAACCTGGCAAAGGATACTGGATTAAAGCCAACGAAGCATGCGTATGGACTTTACCCTAGTAATTTCCTGGAAACCTTTTTCCATATTAGTTTTTGTCGTATAATTAAATGTCATCAGGGATTGCTAATTTTTTGGGGATGCTATAAAAAATAACGTCCCCATTTATTTTGGTCGTTTATGGGTAATTGAACTGTAGAGACGCAGCATGCTGCGTCTCTACACGACTTTAACTAAAAGCACGATCAGATACTAATGAAGGAACGGCATCCCTTAATAAAACTACGAAGTATTAGGCATCCCTGATGATTACAAAGGATAATAATGCTTAAAGTCTTTACAAATATAGTATTTTGTCTGTTCATTTTAAATGTATGCATCGGAAATATGACTCAAGCGCAAACGTCAAACTGGTCGTTTGATTTTAAAGATGAGTGTATTTCTTCAGTACTTGATCAAATTTCACAAAGTACCGGCATTCAGATAAGTACCAATGTGGCGATTGATGATATATTCCTGACCAAAAAATTTATTGATGATACGCCTCATAAAATATTGTCAAATATTTTTGGAAAGCTCAATTGTGCGGTCATATGGAATTACTACAACAAAGAGCTTTCAAGCGTTGATGTATGGATTTTTGACAGGATCAAAGATATCAATCATGGCAATGCCAATAAAGTGAATAGTCCGTCATCATTTGTTGATTTCTTAATGAAAAAACGAAATGAATTGGGGAATCGTAATGAAAATAATCAACAATCCGTGATTCAAAAGTTTTCACAAAAACACAGTGCCATTATTGAAGGTACGCCGGCTGCGGCATTTTTCAATAATGAAAAATTTAAACACTACGAACCACCGCCCATGCCCCCCGCCTTTTTTCATAAAGAAATTTCATCACAAAAAACACAGAACAGTGTATCCCAATGGCAGGAAAGTCAACAAGCAGATGACACAGACACCAGCAAACAGACATCAAGTCAGAGAATTCATGCAAAACAGGATGAATCAACAAATAACCCGATTGATTCTTCCGATAGTAGAGATGTTCAAGGCAGCAATCAAGAGAGTCTTGAACCATTTGTTGAAAAACCTCCCCCGGTTCCACCTGGTTTTAATCAACAATAAAACAAAAAAATTCAATTTAACAGAGGAGAAAAACACATGAAATTTTTCCATGTACACCAATTTTTTATTATTGTATTAATAGTATTTGTTATCGCAAATATTTCAGAAAGTTCCACGATATTACAAGGTTCGCCACCTGCCCGAATTGGAGGATCTTTGACAGTTGATGGCAATACTGTAACGCAGCAAAATGCTTCAGGATATACATTTGTTGTCACCAAAGAAGACTCAAGTGCATACGTTCCCACACCACAATACGTTGGATTAAATTCATCTGACTGGTATTTAATTGATATTCCAATATATCATGCCGCTATGGAGCCAGGTGGTGCAAACCCTGGAGAGACAGCAGTCATTCATGCCTTCAAAGATGGCACCGAACTGGTAATTGTATCACCGAATAATGGAACAATTTCAGTTGGCCAGAGTGGATCATCAACACAAGTTGATCTTGTGACTTATTTGCCTGTTGCACCAGCCAATATATATGGTTCACTCACTGTGAATGGCGTTAATATTACGCAATCAATCGCAACTGGTTACTCAATAATTGTGACCAGACAAAATGGCAATACTTATACACCACAAGCGATTTGTAATTCCCTGGATACTTCAGATTATTATTCCATAGATATTCCATTATACCATAACGTTCTTCAAACGGATGCGGCAAATGTGGGGGAAACAGGAATCCTTCATATTTTCAAAGATGGCATCGAAATGGAGATTTTATCTCCAGTAAATGGTGAATTAATTGTTGGCCAAAGTGGTTCAATCACGAGAATTGACCTTGATGTGCAGGCACCTTTTCAAGAAATACTGGGCGGCCCTGCTGCTGGTACAGTAATCAACATTTCAAAAGGTAATTTTGATGGGGGGGTTATGAGTATCACAGATCAATCAGGTAATGCACCGGCAACTTTTCCACTCGGATTGATTGATTTTGCTGTAACAGGTATTAGCAATGGAGATGATTTAACTGTTACGTTTGTTGCACCAATAAATTTACCCACGAGTTGTAAATATTATAAATATATCAATGGTAATTTTATTCAATATGATCAGGCTTATGGTTTATCCGATGGTGATAATCAGTTTTCAATTGTTTTGGTAGATGGTGGTAATGGTGATGATGACAGCCTTGCCAATGGTCGAATATCTGATCCAGGCGGCCCGGGCATACCATTGGGAACGACAACAGATGTTAAAGCGTGTAGTGTTCCTACCTTATCGGAAATTGGGATGATCATGTTTATCATATTGATCGTTTTGACAGGTATTACTGCGAATCGAAAATTTTCATTGCCAACCTTTGCTAAATTGAAATAATAATAATCATGCATTAGGAATGCTCCAGTTCTCCGAAATGGGGGACTATTTTTCGAGCATTCCTTATTGAATAGAGGTTTTCGCATGCCAAATTTTTTAAGAGTTCAATTTTTTTTCATTATATTCTTTGTTTATCATGCATATTGTTCGGATATTTTTACGATTCCGCATCCTGACAGGATTGGGGGAATGGTTAATGTCGGTGATCAAATGCTGACCCATGAAAATGATGATGGTTATAAATTCATTGTTAGCAGGGAGGATGGCACCTTATTTTCACCTTCTGCTGAAGTAGAGGGTTTAAATACATATAATTATTATAAAATAGACATACCGATAAAAGATTTATTCGACCAACCCAATGGTGCCACACCAGGTGAAACTGTCCGGATAAATGTTTACAAAAATGCAACCCAACTAACAGTGTTATCACCCAAAAATGGGATTTTTACTGTTTCTGGCAGTGGCATACCACGCCAATTGAACCTGGAATTAAAGGTGCCAGATCCTGAGCTGGTGATAAAAAAAGATATACTTGATTTTGGAAATCAAGCGATAAAAACACTTTCTTCCCCATTAATACTTACAATTCAAAATGTTTCAACAATGACAAAGAATTTCAGTGAAATAACCATTTATGGAGGCTTTTCTATCGCAAGCAATACGTGCGGAACCGCTATTGATGCAAAAACGACATGCCAGATTGCAGTTCAATTTTTTCCGGATAAGCCAGTCAGTTATTCAGGGGATTTGTCAGGAGAATTGACAATCCGCTCTGATGCTATTGAAAGCCCTCAAAAGATCACATTGACAGGCGATGGAATTATTCAGAATATGGATATCAATGGAGATACAAAAATCAACCTGGAGGACGTTATTATTACATTACAATTATGTAGTGGCTCACTCCCCAATTCGCCATTTTATAAAGAAGCAGATGTCAATCAAGATGGCAATATTGATATTGAGGAAGCAATAGGCATATTATATTTCATTCTCAACCAAAATGAATAAGATATGGACTTCAGTTGTTCGAAATGGGGAACTTGTTTTATGTTTAAGATTTCAAAAGCTTATGAAGTGCATCTCATTTATTTTGAGCTAACAAATAAATAAGGTCGTAGACCAATATAATGCCTGCTAAATATATAATAAAACAAAAAAATCCCTGCAATCACACCAATAATCAAATGCATTAACATTCCAGATAAATTAATTAATCGAATTTGTTTGTGATGGGAAAAAGCATTCTTTTTTTAAGACCCCCGCAGATTTGGAAAAAGCCTGCTTCTGGATACCATGCAAAACTACTACGACATCGCTATGGAATGCTCTGAAAATAAGTTCCCCATTTCTAAAAAGTTAATGCTATTGTTTCTAGAAATCAAATGAAATCGTATGGTAGAAATTTCTATACCCCACGAAAACTGGTATGGCACCGAGACAATCACATTTAGATTTGATTATTGTATTGCAAATATTTAGCGGAATTCATGTGGATATGACATTGCAGTCCGGTCAGTTGACCTTTGATGATTTGCTTTGTATAATGGATATGATATCGAATTAGAGGCAATCCTTCCGAAAACGTGAATTCTTTGCCAAGTAGAGACGCTCAGCCGTGTGTCTCCTGAACATCAAGATTCATTAATGGTGTTAGAATCTCCTGAAAACCCAAATAAATCAAGGATTATAACGATGAAAAAAAACAAAAGTTTTATTTTTTTTATTTTATTAGTGATATTCACTGGAAATGCATTTTCAGAAGATAATTACGCTGAAACAATCCCTCAAAATTTATCATACACCCTCAATGTCATTTATGAAAAAGTAAACTGTGATACAGATGACGTTTGTTCCCCACACACAGTTGTATTAAGTTGGGATCATCCAGAACAAA
>Ga0272440_1000795_pt1 | contig 26573 bp, 21 predicted proteins | sample SSMMMBAug17_FD_192440 | JGI IMG/M metagenome (GOLD analysis project Ga0272440, IMG submission 192440) | Marine sediment archaeal communities from Little Sippewissett salt marsh, Falmouth, MA, United States - SSM-MMB-Aug17 | ecosystem: Environmental > Aquatic > Marine > Wetlands > Sediment ...
TGCAGAAATATCTATTGTTGCTTGGATAGTATTTAAATCAGCGTTTTCAGGAATATTAAATTTAGATTGAAAAACAAAAATTTCTTCTACCATTGGATTCTGAACTAAATAGTCAGCACCACACAGATATTGTATTTCTAATTATTTTATTTGGTTACTGATTTCTTTATATTGCAAAGTACCGCTAATTGATTTTTTATTACATACTGTTAATTACCAATAGCTTTTTTTACAATAACCGAGTACGAAAATTTTTGCAATGGACCTTATTCATCTTCTTCAGCGTAATCCAGGTTCAAAAATAGGAATTCAATATATTAAATGGGGAACTAATTTTCCGAGAATTCCTAAACGTTATAAAAGCCGAGTACTTTTGAGTATAAACCAAGGACAAAAAATTTAGCACTGAAATTGCATAATTAACGATATACCCGAAAATTTATGACCGCTTACTTATATATCAATCTGATCAGGATTTAAAACCTCATGGGCATATTTTAAGTAAATTCCTGATGAAATAAATAAATCAAATATGTCGGGATCAATATGTCCATTTTCTTTCATGGAACGTAATATATCAATGGCTTGAGATAATTTCATCGGGCCTCTGTAAGGGCGATCTTTGGCTGTGAGCGCTTCAAAAATATCTGCAATCGCCATAATACGCGCCTGGATAGATAGATCTGGTGTATCAACGCCATAGGGATACCCTTTTCCATCAACTCGCTCATGATGACCGCTTGCATATAAAGGCACATTGAGTAAATGCCTCGGAAAAGGCAAAGGTTCCAGCATTTTATATGTCATTATCGAATGATTTTCAATAATTTTTCTTTCTTCATCAGTCAAAGTGCCGCGTCGAATACACAAATTGTTGGTTTCATCATCAGTTAAGTATGTTGAATCCTGGCCATCTAATGTATAGGTTTTTTTCGCAATAGATTTTATTCGATCAATTTTTTCATCACTCATGTATTCACCAGTTTTTGAACATGATTGAATAAATGAAAAATCGTCTTTAATCTCATCAATATCTTTGTTTTTTGCCTGTATGAGCGCCTGAATTTCAATTTCAGACATATGTTTCATTCTGGCTTCATGAATTTGCATCTGGTATTTACTTATTACAAGCTGTTCAATGAGCTGGAAACGTAATTCAATCAAATAAATTCTATCAAAAACAGTTTCCAACTTTGTAGATTTGTCCACAACATATTCAGGTGTTGTAATTTTTCCAACGTCATGCATCCATGCAGCCAGTCGAAGTTCTTCGAGTTGGTCTTCATTAAAATGAACATTTTTGAAAGATCCAGTATCAGATTCGTTAATTTTTTCAGCAATCATCATTGATAGCTGAACTACAAGTTTAATATGGCCGCCAGTATAAGGAGATTTTTCATCAATGGCTTTTGCAATAATTTCAATAAATGAATACAACAACTCCCGCATGCTTTTAACCAGTTGTGCATTGTTTAGGGCAACCGCTGCCTGTGATGCCAGTGCACCAATCAATAAATTGAATTCTTTGGCAAATGGGATAACTTCGCCAGTTTCAGGATTTTGGGCGTTCAAGAGTTGTAAAACGCCGATCACATCATTTTCATGATTGATCATCGGATGAACCATCATGGATTTGGATCGATACCCTGTTGTTTGATCATATTCTCTAGGGCCAGTAAAATCAAATTTTTCAGTTGTGTAGACATCTGGAATATTGACAGTTTTCCCAGTTAGCGCCACATATGAGGAAACATTTGAATAATTGGGTTTGCCATCAACATACAATGGTACTTTGGGCAAATTAATTTCTTTGGCAACTTTTCCCCCCATGCGTGTGGCCATTGTATCATTCTGAAGAATTGTAAAATCCAGATTTTTACGTGCTTCATCACAAATATAAAGGGTTCCAGCATCAGCATTTGTGAGGGATCTGGCCTCATCCACAATTTTTTCCAAAAGTGCATTGATGTCTTTTTCAATGGAAAGTGCAAGTCCAATCTGGATCAGTTTATTGATATTGGCGATATGGTCTTCACCATATTTTTTTACCTTGCCAAGAATGTCCTTTAACAGGCTGTTAAGCGCTTTATCAGAAGCCAGAAAGACATCAGAAGCAAGATTGATTTCCAATTGATTATGCTCAATCATGTATATAATTCTCGTTTCTTTATGCGATTAATTATTTCAGTTGTAGATATTTCTGGTACCAGATGAATACGTATCACCTGACCCCCGGCGTTTTTGACAATATCTCCACCAATAATCTCGTTTTCAGCCCAATCCGCTCCCTTGACCAGAATATCTGGCAGTACCTGTTTTATGACATTTAGCGGATCAGGTTCTTCAAATATCGTGATATAATCCACACAAGCCAGTCCAGCCAACACAAAAGCGCGATGATTTTCTTCAACAATAGGACGTTTCGGGCCTTTGATTGCCGCAACAGATACATCAGCGTTTAATCCTACCACCAATATATCACCCTGTGCTTTGGCCTGCTGTAAGTATTGCACATGACCTGCATGAAGAATATCAAAGCAGCCATTGGTAAATACAATGGTTTTATGAACATCTTTCAATGATTTAATAATTGGAATGAGTTGATCCAGTGAATAAATTTTATTTTTCATTCTGGTCACTTTCTGATTTGCATTCACTATGCTCGTGCAAGTGTCAGCACATTCACACATTTTGCACCAGCATTTATTAACTCCTGAGCGCATCCATTGACTGTTGCGCCTGTCGTATAAACATCATCAACTAACAAAATTCGTTTCCCTTCAACCAAAAATTCAGGATTAAGCTGAAATACAGATATCATGTTTATCATTCGTTGCGATCTTGTCAGGTTTATTTGGGATTGCGTAGACCGCGTTCGAATCAACAATTTGGGTTCAATTTTTGATAAATAATCGCGCCATTGCCATAATATCAAAAGCGACTGATTAAATCCTCGCTCGCGCAAGCGAGAAATATGAAGGGGGACTGGCGCAATAATATCAATTGGAAAATAATCATGACAACTGACAAGTTTTTGTCCAAGCAAATATGCAAAAGGTTTTGCCAGTTGACGTTTGTTTTTAAATTTATATAAATGAATCAGTTGTTTATATGTTCCCTGATACAGCCCTACAAATCGAACTTTGTCAAATGAATTTTGATATTTTTCGCAAGCATGACAGGTTTGGCTATGTGTATTTTCAATAGCTGCTTCACCGCACCGACTACATTTTATGTCATGACCTGCTTGAAAATCTTTTATACAATTTTCGCACACAAAAGCGGCCATTGCATGATGGTAAATATCGTCTGCAATGGCATCTTTTGTGATAATAGGTTGATGACAATGTATGCAAACATCAGGAAAAACAAGACTTCGTAATAGTTTTTTACATTCTTTCCATAATTGCATCAGCAAACTCAGAACATTTAACTTCAGTTGCACCATCAATCTGACGTGCCAGGTCATATGTTACGATTTGTTCAGAAATTGTTTTTTGAAAACTTTTTCGAACAATATCCGCAGCATCAGTCCACCCAATATAATCCAGCATCATGGCACCAGAAAATATCAACGATCCGGGATTGACCTTATCCAAATTTGCATACTTGGGCGCAGTGCCATGTGTTGCTTCAAAAACAGCAAATCCATCACCAATATTTGCGCCGGGTGCCAATCCAAGTCCACCAACCTGGGCTGCAAGGGCATCAGATATATAATCGCCATTTAAATTCGATGTCGCAATAACATGATATTCATCAGGACGAAGCAGAACCTGCTGGAACATCATGTCTGCAATACGATCTTTGATAACGATTTGCCCTTCTTTTTGAATGCCATTTTGTTTTTCAAAAAGATCGCTTTCAGTAATACAAACATCCGAATATTTCTCAGTTGCTGTTTTATAGCCCCACTCTCGAAACGCACCTTCAGTAAATTTCATAATATTACCCTTGTGCATCAAGGTAACACTGGGCAAATTATGTTTAATGGCATAATCAATAGCTTTGGATACCAATCGTGATGTTTTAAACTCTGAAATGGGTTTAACACCGATGCCTGAATCGTTGGGGATTGTTACATTCATGGTATCTTTTAAAAATGCAATCATTTTTTTCGCGTCCTCAGACCCGCGAAGCCATTCAATACCAGAATACACATCTTCAGTATTTTCTCTGAAAACAGTCATGTTGACTTTTTCTGGATGCTTCATGGGATTGGGCACACCTTGAATATACTTGACTGGCCTGACACAGGCATAGAGGTCGAGCAATTGTCTGAGTGCAACATTAACACTGCGAATGCCCTTTCCCACAGGTGTTGTCAATGGGCCTTTGATCGCAATGATATGATCTTTGATATCATTGAGCGTATTTTCAGGTAACCATTCTCCGGTTTCCTTGAATGCTTTTTCACCGGCCAGAACTTCCAGCCAGGCAATTTTTTTCTTGTTATTATAGGCTGTTTCTACAGCACGTTCCAGTACCAGTTTCGTGGCTTTCCAAATATCTGGTCCTGTACCATCACCTTCAATAAATGGGATAATCGGAATATCTGGCACATTCAACGTGCCATCCGAATTGATTGATATTTTATTAATTTCAGGCATAATTAAACCAATTTTCCTTCAAATTTCGCTGCGCGTTTTTCCAAAAAGGCGCTGGTGCCTTCTTTTGCATCAGCATTGGCCATGCACAATCCAAAGGCATCAGACTCAATTTTGCATCCACTGGCCAAATCAACCTCAAACCCGCTATTGACAACGCGTTTGGCAGCTTCAAGCGAGAATCGGCCTTTTGATGCAATACTTTTTGCAGTTTCCATTACACTTTGCATCAGGGAATCTGGCGGACAGACCTTATTCACCAGGCCAATCTCTTTGGCTTCAGACGCAGAAATCATCTTACCAGTAAAAATCATTTCTTTGGCCATGTTTTTGCCAATTAATCTTGCCAGGCGTTGAGTGCCGCCATAGCCTGGAATCAATCCCAGTGTAATTTCAGGCAAGCCAAATTTGGCTTTTTCCGATGCATAAATAAAATCGCATGCCAGCGCAATTTCGCAACCACCACCCAGTGCGAAACCATTGACCGATGCAATGACTGGAATGGATAAGGATTCCAGTTTAAAAAGTATGTCCTGACCCTTTTTTGAAAGACGTCGGCCGGTCAAAGGTGTGCATTGGGCAATCTCTTTGATGTCTGCACCTGCAACAAACGATTTCTCTCCAGATCCAGTCAGGATTAATGCCCGAATATTTTCATCGGCATTCACCTCATCCAGGGCGGATGATAATTCCTCCAATAAGGCATCGTTCAGCGCATTCAAGGCTTTCGGACGATTGAATGTAATTGTACCTATATCGTCCACCAATTCATAAATTATATTTTCGTAAGACATGTTTAAAACCTCCAAAAATTTCTATAAATTATTTCATGATTTATACTGATTTTCCAAATTAATTTTTTGTTGATATTTTTATCAAAAAATTCCAATAAATCAACATCTTTTTTGATTCGCTCGTTTCCTTGATTAAAATTAATGGGTGTAAAAAATGCCTGCACAATAAAATAAATAAATTTTTTTTTATTTTTTGTGAAAGAAAATCGATTTTTTTGTGTCTATATAATTAGAGGGGGGAGATTTCATTTTACACAAAAAATAGGGGGACTGTTATGGCAATACAAAAACATCCTTTTCATCCAATATTATTGATAGATAACGATCCAAAAAATCGTTTATGGGAAATAGAAAAAGAATTAATATCATCAGGTTATAACAATATTCATTCATGTGATCAAATCTCGTCAGCTTTTAAGTACCTGATGGACAACCAGATTAAAGTGTCGTTAATTCAAATTCACAACAATGCCAACATGAATTTATGTCGTCGGATGATCATAGACTATCCAAATTTATCGGTCATCGCAATTGTCGATCGTCAGGACATACCACGCGGAGAACGATGTATGAAATATGGCGCGTATGATTATATTGTCAGACCTGTCGAACAGAGCCGCATAGTAAATGTTATCAGGCATGCGATTGAGAGACATGAACTTAAACAGATTAACCTTGAATTACAACATAAATTGTTAAATTTGCCAGAATCTCGAAATAATGCCTTTTCAAATATTGTGACGCAAAATTATAAAATGCTTGCAATTATCAATTATATTGAATCAATTGGGAATTCATCAGGAGCAGTCTTGTTCACAGGGGAGGCTGGCACTGGAAAGACTGTACTTGCACAGGCAACACATGAGTTCAGTCGGGGACAAAATCCATTTTTTTCGATTGATGCTGCCAAAGTGGATGGTTATGAATTTGGAGAACTTGTTTTTGGACATTATTGCACAAATACATTGCAAAAGGGGCTGGTTGATAAAGCTGAAAATGGAAGTTTATTGATCAAGAATGTGGATCAACTTGACCTGGTTTCACAAAACAAATTGTTGAGATTGATCAAACACAATGATTATATTCCATTGGGAGCAGATCATAAATTTAAATCCAATGTTCGAATAATTGCCACAAGTAAAACTGAACTGACGCAACTTGAAAAACAGGGGCAATTTAGAAAAGATCTTGTGCATTATTTGATGAATCACCATGTTCAGGTACCGCCATTAAGAGATCATAATGACGATATCAAATTGCTGGTTAATCGATTTATTGACATGGCATCCATGCAGTATAACAAAAAATCGCCAAGACCCCCAAAACAATTATCTATATTATTAGAAACATACCATTTTCCTGGCAATGTTTGTGAACTGAAAACAATGATTTTTTCGGCTGTAAAAGATCACAAAAGTGGGATGTTATCCATTCAATCGTTGAAAAACAGAATTGCTGAATCAATGAAATGTAACACCCGAACCATATTTCCCAATTTTGATGATACCGATGGATTGATCACATTTTCCAAAAAGCTCCCTACGATAAAACAAGCCACATGGTTACTGACTTCAGAGGCCATGCTTCGAGCAAAAGGAAATCAATCGGTTGCATCACATTTATTGGGTATTTCACAGCAAGCGTTGAGCAGAAGACTTCAGAATATGGAGATACAGTATCAAAAATTTGAAAATTGAAAGGTCGGTAAAAAATCCATTAAAAAAAATGTTCGTATTGGGGTTTTATATTGTAGAGACGCAGCATAATACTACGTCTCTACACGATTTAAATTTTTGGTATGATCAAGAAAAATGATATTTTTCAAGCTTTACTTAGCAACATCCTGATGAACAATCACAGCCTTGCGCTTTGCTATCGCATTGTTTTTGGGAGTGCGTTTTGTTGATGCCAACGATTTCGACATCAAACGTCAGCGATTCGCCTGCAAGCGGATGATTTAAATCTACACTGAAATCCTCATCTCTTACTTCAGTAATTGTGGCGGGGATTTGCTGACCATTTTCAGATTGAAGGCCAATTATTTGTCCGGTTTGAGGAACCATTTCTGGGGGTAAATCAGATCTGGAAAAAGTTTGTGTTAAACTTTCATCTCTATTTCCATAAGCTTTATCTGGCGCTATGGTAAATGTCTTTTTCTCATTTAATGCCATTCCCATGAGATTTTCTTCAAAACCTTTGATCACTTGACCTTCACCTACCTGAAATTCAAGTGGTTGCCGATTGGCACTTGTATCAAATACAGTACCATTGCCTAATGTTCCTTTGTAATCAATGCTTACAAACAAACCATTTTCTACGTTTGTCATAAATTCTCCTAATATTTTTTTTTAACACGTTGGTTAATTATAATAGCATAAGCATGATTCATTGAAAGTCAAACATTATCAAGTAAGACTTACAAAAAGTTACTTTTGGATCAATCCCATATAATTGGCTTCAAACTCTTGAAATATCGTAATAGAATGTATTTGCCGCATCTTGTTTATATGAAAAAATATCATAAACAAGTTTTGGATTCCTTACAAAATACCAATCACCAAATTGATCAAATTTTCGGCAAGATGTTATCATGTGTGCTTTTGTAATTGTCCCATAACGCCTGGATGTTTTTTTTCCCAAATGTTTGAGACGTTTTGCAAGGTCAATATCTTCAACACAAATAAGGGATTCATTAAAACCACCAACAGCATCAAAATCACATTTAAAACACCATAGCATGCCAACACTGACGCCATGCCATAATACAAAGGGCATGACAATCAATAAACTGCAAAATATACCAGCAGATAATCGTTCAGGATACATACGAACACCGCCACCGATATACTGACCTGAGTATAACATGCGGATGACTTCTGAAAACATATTTTCAGAAATCCAACTATCGGCATCAATCGTGACAATGATATCTCCACAGGCATGCGCTGCGCCTGCATTTCTAATACAGCTTAAATTTTTTGAATCTTCATAAACAATTCGACACCCCAATGAACGCGCAATTCTTTCAGTTTGATCTGTGCATCGATTGATCACAACAATATGCTCATATTTCACAGATGCCGATTGAGCGGCGTGTTTTACTGAAGAAATACATTTTTGCAAATATTTTTCTTCATTGTGCGCTGGTGTAATTATTGATATAAACATGGTTCAATACTATAAGAAAAAAGGAATTTGTCAAATGAAAAGACCTTTTAAATTAATGACTTTATTTACGCAATCCATTGACAACCTTAAAATTTTGCGGTTGCTCTGGCGTGATTTTCGAAGCGGCCAATATCGGACAATACCGGTAAAAGCAATGGCTGCAATTGTTTTATTTTTTGCTTATATAATAAATCCATTTGATATTCTATCAGATTTTATCCCGCTTTGGGGGCAGCTTGATGATTTTGGTGTTTTGATGTTTTGCCTATACCTTCTGGATAAAGAAACGTCACAATATCAACTATGGCGAGCGAAGAACAACTGTGATCAATGATAATCGCTTTGTGAAGCGGAAAATATTGATTGTTTTTTGGCACAAAATCAATTATGTGTTTAATTTAAAATATCTGACCATTTTTCAACAAGCGCAATCAATATTAACTTGTTTGCATAAGGAGGTTCAATGCAACCTTATCTTCAAACCCAGTACAATCAAGATATACATCCGCCATTTATTGATTTTGAAATGCTTAAAAGAAAGTATATTCAAGAAGACGTAAAGTATATTCAAGAAAACGTAATGAATAATCTACACATTACGAATAACAGCAAATATGTCACAGAACAAGAATACTGGAATCAATATTATGAAATGAAAGATGTATGTTATGAGTGGTGCAATGGACAATTGGAAGAAAAACCCATGGCTGACTTAGCAAGTTTTATTATGTACACCTGGTTTTTATTGTTGCTCAACGAATATTTCAGAACATATCCTGAAGGAACAATTGTTGGGCTAGAAATTGGTTTTAAAATGAGCCTTCCAGGTAAAACAAGTATTCGCAAGCCGGATCTTGCTTTTATTCATAAGTCAAATCCGGTTCAAATGCAGCTCAATGATCGCTCTTACAAGGGATGTTTTGATATGTGTATTGAGTTTTTATCCGACTCAAACCAATCGGCAATTGATCGAGATATTGTTATCAAAAAGGCTGAATACGAACAATCTGCTATTAAGGAATATTTTATTCTGGATAGAAATCATGCATACACTGCATTTTATCGATTAAACAATGCAGGAATATATGAAGAGATTGAGCCTGATAACGATGATGTGATCAAATCAACTGTTTTGCCACATTTTCAATTTCGTTATTCGGATTTATTCAGCTTGCCTTCAAATGAACAATTGCGAAATGACCCTGTGTATATGCATTACTTTCAAACTGATTATATTCAACAAACTCAGCGGGTTCTAAAAGCAGAAAAAATAGCTGCTAATGAAAAACGCAGAGCTGATAATGAAAAACGCAGAGCTGATGATGCAATTGCAAGAGAAAAAAAATTATTACTGGAACTGGCGAAATATTACAAAAAAGTACAATTATAAAAATTGTAAGCTTTAAATGAAAACAGCATTTCAAAAAAAGGATGCTCTTATGAATAAAATCATTCGTCTAACTTTATATTGTTTTGGCATATATTATTTCATGATCATATCTGCATCAGCGATTACGTTGAAAGATATTATCAATCAAATGCAAACACTATCTAATGAAAGCGCAAGCAGCGAAACATTTGTTTCTGGTTATGCCAGCATTGAAGGCAAAATAGTTTATCCAGATTATCTCGGAAAAATTATACCAGTTGCCGATGCATTGGTTCGCATTTTTCCAGTCAGTCGGTTTGCACCAGAACTCTTTTTTGAAATGAACATAGATGCATTTGTCAATCCCACTGAATATCCCCCTGTACGAACCAGTGATAATGGATTTTTTTCAATAAAATCAATTCCATGTGGTAAATATTATGTTATGGCTTTTCGACAGGGATTTAAAACTGCCATGACCATTGTGAATGTTCAGAATAATCAAGATCGACAGGCGGATTTAATGTTGTTTTCAGTTGATAATGACAAAACAAGCAGTTTGTTTGGGATTGTCGTGGAGCAACTATCCAAACAATCCTTATTACAATTGCAGCGAAATGTACCGGTTACAAATATTGAAGTCCAGTTATTTCAAATCAAACCGACAAGTGTTGAATTGATCCGATCAGTTATTACCAATAATCAGGGACGATTCTATTTTTCTGATGTGCCTTGTGGGGATTATTTGATTAAAATTAAACACAAAGACTATGCCCTTTATCGGAAAACCATTTCGCTAAAACCAGATATGCACCATGCATTTCCAATTCTCAAACCCTGTGAATCCGAACTTGATGATCTGTCCTTACATGATTTATATCCGCATACAATGGCCAAGGATCTGTTTCATGGGGAGTTGATCCAATATATTCTCAGAATGGGTGAAGGGACTTTTAGTATTGGTCCTTATGGGAACTGGCATCCAGATGTTACATTTGTTAAAGCTGTTCTTACCCGAGAATCGCAGGCGCCAGATACCCGATTGACAGGCTTTGTTTATAACATGGAAATGAAAGACAGACAAGCTTCTGCAAATCCACTGACAAATATTCGCATTCTATTACGCCCTGTATTTCCTTATCCAACATTAATGACTTTCCCTGAATATCATGCAATAAGTAATCAGAAAGGACGTTTTGTTTTCAATGAATTGTCATCAGACTATCATATTAATGGCGTTATGTTTTATGAGGTCATTATTCAATCAAAGGGATTCGAACCATTTAACCAAAAAATTGTTCTTGAGCCGGGTAAAGAAAATAACAAGAATTTTCATCTAAATGCCTATGGCACGTTGTGTCAGTTTAAGGGAAAAATTATGACATTGATGCGAAAAGATGCCAAAACGCCCATATCCAAAGCAGTGTTGCAATTAGTTTTGTACGAATCCAATTCCCAACAGTCCGCCAGGCGATGGATGGAAATTTCTGATCTTCAGGGACAGTTTATGTTTTCTGATATTCCACCAGGTAATTATAAAACAATTATCAATGCCAGTGGATATGAACCCCTTGAGATTCAATTCTATATTTCACCGGGTCAAATTTATCAAAAGGATTTCTTTCTTACCACATATATTGGCCCATCACGTTTAAAAGGAAAAGTTCTGAATGGGGCGGTCCAATGCAAACCTGATGAAACATGCGGGCAGGCAATTGCTGGTGCAAAAGTTTTGTTATCATCAGTTCATCCATTATCCCAAAAAACATCCAATCGACAGTTGTATGAAGTTAAAACGAATCATCAGGGAATATATGAGTTTGTTCAAATCCAGCCGGGACAATATCAAATGCATGTGGCCATTGATCGATTTCAACCCTGGAATGCCTTGATAAAAATATCAAAAGAAACTGTGCATACCAAAGATGTTCAATTAAATCCCATTATTGAATCTGCTAATTTGACTGGCTATATCATATCGAAAAAGCCAGATTGCCATGGGGATAATTGTCAAAAGCCCATAAATAATGCGCAAGTCGTATTAACACAACAATATTCATCTGGAACAATCATCCCAATCCGAACCCAGACTGCTGAGGATGGACGCTTTTTATTTGAAACCATTCCTGCGATTTCATATATGGTTCATATCAATGCACGGGGCTACGATCCTCAAAATCATGAACTTCAATTACTGGCAGGCGCTAATGAAATTACATATCATTTGGATCCTTCTGTTGAATGTGTGGATAACTCGGATTGTGTAAAAAATCATTTTTGTGCCAAATCTTGCGGCCAATGTGAAAGTCCAGGCATTTGCTTGAAATATCCAGAAATTTGTCCATCAGTTGTAACGCCTGTCTGTGGTTGTGATGGTGTCACTTACAATAATTTTTGCGTTGCTGCTGTATCTGGTGTGAGCATTGCCTATCATGGCGCATGTGTGCCCTCTGAAAATACTGGTAAACTACTTGGCACTGTATTGCTTGAAAATGCCGCACAAAACCAGCCCATTGCCAATGCAGAAATCGTACTTCACCAAACACAAACTGACTTACAGACAACATCTTCTTCATTCACAACACAATCCAGCACCAATGGCAACTATTCTTTTGAACGTCTCCCAGCAGGAACCTATCGAATTACTGCAAAAGGTCCTCTATTTATGCCACAAAAATTGATAGTTAAAATTCTTGAGGGCCGATCAATACATCAGGACATTTATCTTTCACCTCTTGAAATGAATGCTTCTATTTCTGGTATCGTTCAACCCGATTGTCCGGCTGGAAATTGTTTACCTTATATTTCTGGTGCAACAGTTACCCTGACTCATTTGTTGTTTGACAGTCAGGGCAAGCTTACACCCGATGCTTTCAAAACAACACAAACTGATGCGCATGGATCATTCTCATTTACAGATCTGGCATCAGGCGATTATAGAGTTAAAATTGAGGCAGAAAAGTATCTGGACTGGGAGGATGGTTTTGCGCTCTCTGGAACGCAGAAACAAACCCTTAGTATATTGATGGACCCCAAAAAATCTTGCTTTGACAATACCCGATGTCTTCCAGTTCAATATTGTCAGAAAAAAGAACAATCATGTAATGAAGCCGGTGTTTGCCAAAAACGTCCAATCACGTGTATTATGCTCTATGATCCTGTCTGTGGATGTGATGGACACACGTATAACAACGCCTGCGAAGCTGCAATGGCCGGACAAAATGTTGATTTTAGAGGCCGATGCGTTCCAGATCGTTAAGGAAAATTAATTATGCCAAATCCAAGTCGTTTTAAGTTTTCAAGAAATCGAAGTACAAGTGTTAAAAGTATTGACCCCCATACCTTATGCTCAACTCAGACACTTATAGACACTTTTTATCAAATGAATATCAGTATTTTTGTACGTATACCTGATATGGAAATAATAGATATAAATGCCTATGTTGATTACAGCATAGATCCTGTTGAAAAAAAAGCCATCAAGGAGTTATCTCGATTAAAAGACTTTCGTATTGGCCCGGGCATACGAAAGATTATAAAAGGTTTGGTTTCTGAAGATGTTTCAGACAGCCAAATAATATTTATGCTTGAAGAGGCCTGTCAGGGGATCATTTTAAACATGACACGTGAAATGGCTACGCAATTACCAGATAACCTGGATCTGGACATTCAAATATTTAGAGACATGGTTAAAACAAATACGCGATTGTATAATCGATGCGCGGCGTATTCAAAAGGATCTTCATTGGTCGAAGGATTGGATTTGGAATCAGGAGGAAAACAATGTTGAAATTTTTACGCAATAAAATTGTGAGTGTGGATCGGCTTACACCAGATAATTTAACTGTTTTTGGTACATTGGATGATGATCTATATGGTATTCAGTTGGAAGCTGAATTTTCGCTGGACACGCTGCAAATACTAAAAATATCAGGCAAATGGCATCGTTGGACAACACCTGAATGCCCTCGAGCATTGGCACATTTAAATACTGTCATTGGATCCAAGGTGGGGCCAGGATTTCGTAATCATATTCAAAAAACACTGGGACGCTCAGGTTGCAGACATTTTGCCAATCTGTTGATTGAAATGGGAAATGCAGCAAAAAATGCAAAACTGATTATTCAATATGAAAATGAAAAGAAAAAACAATCAGATTTGACAATAGAAGCCTTTTATGAAAATATTTCCAAAAATATTTCCGTGATATCTGAAAAAAACACGCAATCTGCAAATGATAGTGAGTTACAAAGTCAGTCAATATCAGTTATTGAAGAAAAGCATATTGAACAGCCTACTGTACGAAAGGATTCAAATAATTTTTGCATGGATTTACACATGCATTCATCACCAGCATCACCATGTTCAACAATTCGAGAATATCAACTGATTATTGAAGCAAAAAATTCTGGAATCAAAGGAATTGTCTTGACTGATCACAATTATGTCTGGCCACAGGAACAGATTCAGGCATTAAGAAAAAGATATGAATTTCCAGTATTTTCTGGTAATGAAATCACGACAGACCAGGGTGATGTTTTGGTTTATGGCTTTTATGAAAATATCAAAGGTATTATCCCAATTGAAGAACTACGCAAAAAAGTTGTCGATCAGGGCGGTTTTATGGCAGCGGCACATCCCTTTCGGGCATTTTTGGTCATTGGCGGTCATTTATTGAATACAAACGTGAAAAATGCATCTCGAAAACGAATTTTTGAATACGTTGATGCCATTGAGATTTTCAATGGTAAATGCACAGATAATGAAAACCAAGTGGCCTTAAACGTTGCAAAATTTCTTGGACTGAAGGGCATAGCCGGTAGTGATGCCCATGAACAGGGTTCAATCGGTCGATTTACCACCGATTTTTTCGAGCCGGTTAAGACTGACTCTGACTTTCTTGAACAACTCCATGCAGGATCATTTACAATCTCATCACAATTTTGATTATCCCTGTTTTTTCATACGTCTAATAACCAACTTGCAGAAAAAAAACGTACATTCAAATTTAGGCACACTGATTGCAATGTTTATAATGATTTATCTCAACAATTTACTGCCAATAATAGGTGAAATATGAAAAACTTTTGGCAATACCTTGAATGGTTTATTCCCGCCAAAATCAAAAGCGATCAGAAATATCATATTCGTGCCCGACAATTTGTTATGTTTTCTTTGTTTGGATTTGTTTTTTATGTTGTGAATATGATCAAATGGTTTTCATTGGGATATCCCAACCTGGCATGGAGTATGTTTGCAGTGTTAATTGTCAACATCTTAATGCTTTTTACATTTCGAGTGACCGGCTCCATCAATTTTTCGGGCAATGGATTGATGGCTGCGATAAATGGGCATTTTTTTTATTTAATTTATTTAACCGGCGGACTGGAATCATCAGCCATATCGTGGATTATTATCATTCCAGTATTTGCAGCATTGTACTTTAGTAATCGGGTATCTGCGATTTGGACAATTGTCAGTCTTGCCTGTATTTTTATTTTTAATTATATGTCGCATCAAGGCCATAATTTTTCAACAATTTTATTATCCGACCAATGCCATCATGCCAATTTAGCCAATGCCATTGGTCCTTTGATAGCTGTTTTTTTTGCAGGGTGTTTTTTTAATCTTGCCATGTATCGTGCCTTTGATGGTCAAAAACTTGCCATGAATAAACAAAAAGAAACGCTTGATCAATTGAATGCTGTTTTTAATAGTGTTACTGAAATCAACGAAAGCATTCTATCGACATCGAAAATTCTAGACGAGTCATCAGAAGCATTAAAAGCACGTTCCGATACAATGGCGCAAAAAACAGCAGAAGCCTCTGAAATTTCCCAAAAAGCAAACCATAATATAAAAAATATGGCCACTGCATCACAGGAAGTCAGTAATCAGGTTTCATCGGTGGCATCCAAAGGTAATCAACTGGTCAACAATATGAAAGATATTGGTGATGCCACAGGTCAGGTTTCGAATAATCTAAACATTGTTGCCGAATCTGCTGAAAGCATGTCGCATTCTATCAATATTATTGCAACTGCAATTGATGAAATGTATGCCTCGCTCAATGAAGTTGCTGAAAATTCAGGCAGAGGGGCATCAGTAACAAATGATGCCTCTGAAAAAGCCGATCAAACATCAACTATTGTAAATACACTGGGGCATGCGGCAAAAGAAATTGGTGAAGTAGTTGATTTAATTAAAGGCATTGCATCACAAACCAATTTGTTGGCACTCAATGCAACAATTGAGGCCGCTGGCGCTGGTGAAGCTGGCAAAGGCTTTACTGTGGTTGCCAACGAAGTTAAAGATCTTGCCAGGCAAACTGCGCGGGCGACAGAGGATATTCGAGAAAAAATTGAGGGCATGCAGACCAACACGCAAAATGCAATTAAGGCCATTGAAACCATTGTTACAGTCATTGCAGAAATCAACGCGATCATGAGTAATATTGCATCTGCTGTAGAACAACAAACTGCTACAACCAATGAAATATCAAAAAGTTTTGCTGAAACTGTATCTGCTGCGGATGCTGTCGCTAAAAATGTTCAAAAGGCTGCTGCACGCGCTGCTGAAACATCAAAAAATGCTGAAAATTCAATTCAATGGGGACGTCAGGTTTCGGGTTATCTTGATGAAGTCGCTTCGGCAGCAGTTTCCATTGCAAAAGATGCATTTCAGGCTTCTGAAAGAACTGAACGTGTGTTTAGCTGCGTTGATGAAGTTCAAACCCTTGTTGTTGAAACGTCTAAAGAAAGCACACAAATTAAATCCCAGGCAAAAACACTTACGCAATTTGCACATCGACTTATCGGTGCGGTTGAAAAAGGAAGTTAAAACGAATTAATATGTCAAAAAAAAATGATCATAAGGATATCCAATACAATACTGAAGATTGTCATGAAATATCTAATATTCCCTCTATTGTTTGCAAGGTTCTTCCATTTGCAACTAATTTTCGACTCAGAAAACATGATGAAAAAATTTTGAAAGGTGCTGAGTCCACCAGTATTTATTATATTAAATCCGGTTCAATAGAGGTTTTTTACACATATCAAAAAACAAAAATTGTTGTTGCTTTGATTGGAAAGGGGCATTTTTTTGGCGAAACCGGTTTTTTTGATGGTATTTCAAAAATTCGTGAAATTCGCGCAAAAGAATATTCAGAGCTATGTGTTTTTTCAAAAAAAACTTTGGAAAAAATACAGGCAGACCATCCAAGATTGTTTGGTGATTTAATCTATCATCTGGCCCGGTCGGTTTGCCATAAATTTCGAACATTGCTTAACGAAAGAGATCCGCTTCAGTCATATGCGGAATCTCTTTCTACAGGTTATCGCACATATAATACCCCTATGCCCTTACCGGAAAATTTTTTCAATTCCAAAGAGTGGTCTATTATTCATGTCATGGTCAGAGATTTTAAGCAGCAAATGGACATGCTTTCAAAAGAGCTCTATGCACAAAAATCCCATCTTGTTGATAACAGGTTTATAACAAAAGGCCATAAAATTCTAAATTATTTTTTTTATGGCTTAAAACAATTCAAGAAACGTATCGCAAAAACATCAATAGAATCTTTTATGTGGCACTATATTTTCAAAGAGATTTATCCGGTGATAATGAAAAGCCGCTTCGCAGATCGCGCCTATACCAAGCCTAAAGGATATGCAGGGGATTTTATGATGATGGAAATGTTATACCAGAATACGCCTGATGGTGATGGTAAACTTGGCATTCTAATTGATCATTGGTGTCTGAGTACGCCATCAGCGCAGGCAGTTAGAAATAGAAAAGAATTGCTTTCCGGAAAAATAAAGTCCATATGTGATCAAAAAAAAGAAATTCAAGAAGGGCCAATTAAAATTATGAACATGGCCTGTGGGCCCAATCGAGAATTGTTTGAATTTTTATATCAATGTGAGTATACCGAACGTATTGATGCCACCTGCATTGACATTGATTCACAGGCACTTCATTATATTGATCAACAGATCAATGTTTTTTCACATAAGGCAGTGATCCGATTGATGAATGAAAACCTCATAAAATGGGCACTTGGCAAGATTGATCTTGATTTTGGATTACATGACATCATTTATTCTGCAGGGCTGACAGATTATTTGAACGATTCGCTCTTTACGGCCTTTGTCAATCGGTGTTATTTACAGTTAAAGGATAATGGATATCTTATTATCGGTAATTTTGCACCGAGCAATCCTGACAGGTTGTTCATGGATCATATTCTGGATTGGCGGCTGATATATCGAAATGCTGATGAATTAAAACAATTGTTTCAACAAACATCATTTTGTGATAATGTGACTGTATTTTCTGAACCCCAAAAAGTGAATCTGTTTGTGCAGGGTATTAAAAAGGTTTGAGTTGAACAAAACAGACTAAATTCAGGGGATTGATCTGAAATAGTAAGGCTTAACGCATTCAAATAAAGAAATCGGAATTTACAATGAACATAAATTTATTTACATTATCATTTGATTCAGACTTGGAATCCCAATTTCGTCAGGATTATCTCAATAAATCGATTTATCAGATGAGAATATCATTGGCATTGGCAATTGTATTTTATTCATTATTTGGCATTTTGGATGCCAGTTTGATACCCGACCAGAAAGAACTTATTTGGGGGATTCGTTTTGGTTTTTTTTGTCCCACCGCATTGATGGTTTTGATATTTTCTTTTATTAGACGATTTTTGCAGTCATTACAATATTGGATGGCACTTGTTGAAATCGTTGGCGGACTGGGCATTATTTGTATGACTGTCATTGCCCCGCCACCAGCCAATTATACCTACTATGCCGGTCTGATTCTTGTTTTGTTTTTTGGTTTTACCATTTTCAGACTTCCCTTTGTATTGGCCAGTATCACTGGCTGGTTGATTGTCATTTTATATCAGATTGCTGCGTTTAACTCTGATAATCCTATGATCATGTTTATAAATAATAATTTCTTTTTTGTGGGGGCCAATTTATTGGGAATGTATGCCTGTTATTCCAGAGAATTCAAGGAAAGAAAAAATTTTTATCTGGCACGATTGTTGGATATAGAAACAGAAAAAGTCAGTGCCGCTAATCGGGAGCTTGAAAATCGGGTCAAAGAGCGAACTGTTCAACTTGAAAAATCCAATGCGGATTTGATCAATGAAATCAAAGCCCACAAGCAGGCTGAAAAAGAAAAAAAATATTTAGAATCCGAGCTAAGACAGGCCCAAAAAATGCAAGCTATTGGAACATTGGCTGGTGGCATTGCGCATGATTTTAATAATATTTTGTTTCCCATTTTTGCTTATGTTCAAATGGCTATCAATGAGACATCCCATGATGCAAAACTTCAACGATACCTCAAACGTGTCATGGGATCTGCTGAGCGTGCGAAAGATCTTGTACAGCAAATTCTTATGTTTGCCCGAAAAGGAGATCAAGAAAAAAAGCCGCTATATATTCAACCCATTACAAAGGAAGCACTGAAGTTACTTCGTGCCAGTATTCCGACAAACTTTGATATCAAGCAGCAAATTGCAAAACAATCTGACCCGATTTTAGGAAGCCCGATCCAGTTGCATCAGGTTATCATGAATTTATGTACCAATGCGTATCATGCCATTCGGGAAAATGAAACCGGGTCCATTGACGTTCAGTTGAAGGAACAGATTGTTGATGAATCAAATTTTATTCAATTCCCGAATGTTAATCCCGGAAAATACCTTTGCCTGACTGTTAAAGATACTGGCGTGGGCATGGATGATACCACCAGGGAACAAATCTTTGATCCATTTTTTACAACAAAAGAACCTGGTGAAGGCACTGGTATGGGGCTTTCTGTGGTTCATGGCATTGTCGTAGATCATGGTGGATATATTTTTGTGCAAAGCGATAAAAATCTCGGCACAGAATTTCATGTCTTGCTGCCATCAATTGATGCACCGGTTATTAAAGATAAAATTGAAACCGCCTCAGAAGAAGACAGAGGTAATGGTGAACGCATCTTACTGGTTGATGACGAACTTGAAGTGGTCAAAGCACTAGAGCAAATGTTGAAAAAATTGGGCTATCAAGTAACATCTCAATTAAGCAGCAAAAAAACTTTTGAAATATTTCAAAATAATCCAGATGATTTTGACCTGCTGTTAACAGATCAAACCATGCCGCAAATAACTGGCCTGGCTTTGGCCAAAAAAGTATTGGCAATTCGTCCGGACCTGCCAGTTATTATTTCAAGCGGCTATAGCAATCAGCTGACTCAGGAGGTTATTGATGGTGCCGGTATTAAAGAAGTGTTGATCAAGCCGGTAACGCTTAGAGATCTGGGAGAATTAATCAAAAGGCATATAACTTGCCGGAAAACAAAGGACAATTTATCATGAGTCAATTAGAAGATAACGCATTGTTCCAGGATGACGACATTGTATTTGCGGAAGAAACAGATGATGATAAGGCTGAAGAACAATTATCAAAAACCTGGAAAATCATGATTGTTGATGATGAATCAGAAGTGCATACTGTTACACGAATGGTGCTAGATGATTTTACGTTTGAAGGTAAAGGCGTTACCTTTATCAGTGCATATTCTGGTGCTGAAGCGAAAAAAGTGATTTCCGAAAACTCGGATTGTGCCTTGATCCTTTTGGATGTTGTTATGGAAGCAAATGACTCTGGATTGCAGGTCGTAAAATATATTCGAGACATATTAAAAAATAAATTTGTTCGGATCATATTACGCACAGGTCAACCCGGGCAAGCGCCTGAACGTGAAATAATCACACAATATGATATCAATGATTATAAAATGAAAAGCGTTCTTACAGAACAATCTTTGTTTACAACAATAACATCAGCCATTCGATCATACCGAGATATCAATATTATTGAAAAAAATAGAAAAGGTTTGGAACAAATCCTTAAAGCATCAGTCTCCCTGTTTCGTTTACAGTCATTAAAACAATTTGCCAGCGGCGCACTGACACAATTGTCATCACTTTTGGGGCTGGATGATCAGCTATACCTTCATGCATCAGGATTTACAGCCGCACAGGATGAAGGTGAGTTAAAAATAATTGCAGGAACCGGAAAATATGAAAACTGTTTGAACCAACCTTTAGATAAAGTTGTGCCCAAAAAAATTAAGAATTTATTAGAAGAGGCCGCCAAAACACAAAATAGTATTATATCAAACACCGACTATGTCGGTCATTTTACAAGTCGAAATGGGTCGAGAAATTTTTTGTATATGGGAGATTACAATCAATTTTTAACCAATTTAGAAAAAGATATGATCAGGGTGTTTACATCCAATGTTGCCATTGCATTGGATAATATTTATCTCAATCGAGAAGTTGTGGATACACAAAAGGAAGTGGTCATTACATTGGGCGAAGTTGTTGAAACCCGATCCAAAGAAACCGCACACCATGTTCGCCGCGTGGCCGAATATTCATACAAACTGGCATTGATGGCAGGTCTTGATGAATACAAGGCTGAATTGATTCGTCTGGCATCACCCATGCACGATGTTGGTAAAATTGGTATTCCGGATACCATTCTGAATAAGCCGGGAAAGCTGACTCAGGAAGAGTTTGAAATCATTAAAACGCATACTTTAATCGGCTATGATATTCTCAAACATTCGGATCGTGAAATCATGCGTGCTGCCGCGGATATTGCATTAGAACATCACGAACGATGGAATGGAAAAGGATATCCCCAGTCTCTACAAGGTGAAAAAATCAACATCTTTGGTCGTATTACTGGATTACTGGATGTATTTGATGCCCTGAGTTATAAACGTGTTTACAAAGATGCCTGGCCTTTGGAAAAAATCCTTGATCTGATCAAATCAGAGCGGGGTGAACATTTTGATCCCAAACTGGTGGATCTATTTATAACCAACCTTGATGTATTTCTTTCCATAAAGGATGCCTATCCCGAAGATGAGGAAGAGCCTGTCCAATCAAAGATTATTCTTGCGGACGTTTGTGATTCAACTTAACTGGCTTTTATACCTCATAACGCCGATTAACATGTGATATCAAACCTTGTGGCCGAAAAACCATCATTAATACCATTGATGCACCAAAAATAAGCATCCGGTAATCTGAAAAGGCACGCAGGTATTCGGGCAATAAAATGAGGATAAATGCAGCTAATATAACCCCCAAAATCGAGCCCATTCCTCCCAAAACAACAATGGACAAAATAATTGCAGATTCAAGAAAGGTAAAGCATGCAGGATTAATAAATGTTGTTTTTGCCGCAAAAATTGCACCCATCAGACCCGCCCATGTTGCTCCCAACGCAAAAGCCAGTAGTTTTGTTTTTGTTCGATCTATTCCCATGGCCTGACAGGCGATTTCATCCTCTCGAAGGGCCATCCACGCGCGGCCAATGCGAGAATATTGAAGTCGATTGACCATAAAAATTGTAAATATCACCATTATCAGCATGAGATAAAACATGATGATAGATGCTGTTTGAATATTGGATTCCATACCAAAAAAAGGCGGCCTTGGAATATTTGCTATACCACTGGGACCAAAGGAAAACGCATTCCAGTTTTCCAGAACCAACCGGATGATTTCCCCAAAACCCAGTGTAACAATCGCCAGATAATCACCACGCAGCCTGAGAACTGGAAAACCCAAAACAACCCCGAATGCTGCACTGATTAGCGCACAAAAAGGCAATAGTAGCCAGAAATTGATTTGAAAGTGATAATTAATCAGCGCATAGCTGTAAGCGCCCACAGCGTAAAATGCAACATAGCCAAGATCCAGTAAACCTGCTAGACCAACTACAATATTGAGTCCCAACCCCAAAACCACATATATTAATGCAGTGATAAGGATATTAATCTGATATGCTGAGACACAATGGGGAAGCACCAGTGACAATAACAATAACGCAATGAAAACAGGTTTTCTGTTTTGATGTTTCAAGACTTTGTCAGGCAGTAAATTTGTCTTTTCCTGGCCTGGCCTTCCCATGAATTTTTGCCAGATAATTGCCAAAACAAAGCTGATAAGTCCCACCCACAATATATTCTTATAACGCCATTCAATAATCTGATCTATTGTATTGACCTTGATTACCATAATTGGGAATGTGAGGATTATAAACCATATGGCAACCCAAAATGATGATTTGATTATTTTCATGTATTCATCCTTTTCAACATTGTTTTTTTTGAATAATTTGTTTGATTTGATGTTTATTGGTTGCTCATTTTGAAACCAGGAACGATACAATCGCCATAAGTAAGCGTTTCCAATTGATCAGTATCCAATTTAACAATAAGCGCGCCATTTAAATTGATATCCATTGCCTGGCCATCAATCGAACGATCCGGCAAAACAATATGGACCCGCTTTCCAATGGTGCAATTATTTGCTTTCCAGGATTCAAGCACAAGATTAACACAAATATTTTCAAATTGATTTCTAAGATTTTTGCAAAGGGTTTGAATCAGTATATCCATGTCAACTTTTTTTTGAACAATATCGCAAACACTGACAGCATTGAACGTATCTGTTTCCATTTGATTGTTGACATTCATCCCTATGCCAATATTTAAATATTTAAACTGATTGTTTTCAAATTGTGTTTCAGTCAATATGCCAGCAATTTTTTGCGTACTGACCAGAACATCATTGGGCCATTTGACATGTGCAGTGATATTAAATTGTTGATCAAGGGTACGAACAATTGCCAGGGCTGTTGCAAAATTGTATGCAAAGCATTGTTGTGCATTTAATTGCGGATGAATCACCCAGGTCATATACAGGCCGCCATGATCGGATTGCCACTGACGTTGCATTCTTCCTCGGCCCATATGCTGATGTTTTGCAATGATAACTGTATTATTCGGGCAATTAGATTGTGCCATATTGCGGGCGATATCCATTGTGGATGTTACAGATGTATAATAATTAAAGTGTATATTGTTATGTATGGCAATTTTGTATGGATTTACTGTCATGCTTCTGCTTTAATGATGTTTGTCATAACATTCATCAAGAAAAATTTCCAAATCCGCATTTTTGAGTGAAACTTTATTATGACCTTTTGCTTTGGATTCTTGAATTAATTCTTCAGCCATTTGAACCATTTTAGTTTTATCAAGGACAATGTTTTGACAGGATACGACACCAATGCTTACTGTAATGTGATAGTTCTTTTTACTTCCCGGGTAGGTATAGCTATGGGCGGCGATCTTGGTGCGAAGTCTTTCACTTACAATAGACGCGCCAGTATCATCAGTGTAAGGTAAAATAATTGCAAACATTTTCCCATCATATCTGGCGGCAGTATCGACATCTCGTATGCTTTTTGTAAGCAAAATGCCTATATCTTTCAATATGATATCACCCACAGATTGACCATATTTTTCATTTATGGTCTTGAAATCATCAATATCAATAAGCATTAAGGATAAAGGAATTTTATTACGTTTGACGCGTTGCAATTCTTTTTCCAGGAAATGAAAAAAATAATTTTTATTGTAAAGGGTTGTTAAGGGATCGGTTAAGGCGGTATGAAGGGCATTTTCAAAGCGGGATTTCAATTTGTCTAATGGATCGTTGTCTTCAGTGTCATTTGTATCTGTTTTCTCCGCTTCATTATTCAAAGAAACGATTGAGTCTCTAATTGTTTCATAACCTTTAATTTGATCCTGATATGCCTTGATACGAATCAATGATCTGACTCGGGCAACTAATTCTTCAAACATAATGGGCTTATTCAGGAACTCATCAGCACCAATATTAAGCCCGCGAATACGTTCTTCCTTGCTGTTCAGCACAGTGCAAAGGATTATTGGAATATCAGCGGTAAGTTTGTTTGCACGTATGGCCCGAATAACTTCAAAACCATCTATCCCTGGCATCACAATATCCAGAATAATCAAATCGGGTAGTTCCTTTTCAACAATTTCAAGCGCATCTTCTCCGCAATAGGCTGCAATGGTATCATATGAATACTGTGCTAACTGATTTTCCATCAATTGTACATTCAGAGGTTCATCATCAACAATGAGAATTTTTCTGCGCTGCGAAAAGGCACTTTCAATATTTTTAATTCGATGATCCAATTTATCAACATTTTGAGTTTCTGCGGGGATATTCTTTGCGGGTTGATCGGGTTTGTTCTGAATAGCACTTTGCATGCATTTATTGAGTGTCGAGAGAAAACCCTGGGTATTGATTGGTTTAACAATGTAGCCATCACAACCAGCAGCCAGGGCTTTTTGTTCATCACCATCCATAGCTTTTGCAGTGAGTGCAATAACAGGAATATCTTTGTAAGCTTCAGATGCTTTAATGCGTCGGGTCGCTGTGAGACCATCCATGCCGGGCAACTGAATATCCATCAAGATAATATCCGGTCGATGTTCTTCAATAATTTGAAATCCAATCTCAGCATTTTCAGCTTCATAAACCTTATAATTACTGATCAACAAAATAGTTCGTATTAGCTTGAGATTTAGTTTGTTGTCTTCTATGATCAGAATTTTTTGTGTTTTCATAGATATTGCCTTTGGATTTTTTATCTCTGATACGCATGCACTGCTCTTTTTTGAATCATTAATACGACACCATAAACAATTGGTGTATCTATAATTGCGATCATAAATTTAATAATCCATTGTCCATAAATTAATGGCCAGATGGGCATGACGCCATAAAATGCAATTGTTACAAAAATAAATGAATCCAAGAATTGAGAAATTGCTGTGGACATATTGTTGCGTAACCATAAATGCTTATTATGGGTCACGCGTTTCCAAAAATGAAATGCCCATACATCGTGCATTTGGCTTATCAGGTAGGCGGTGAGTGAAGCAATAATAATTCTTGACGTACTCCCCAGAATTGATGCAAAGGCTTCGTCATTGTGCCAAAAAGGTGCTTTGGGCAAGATCAGACTGATCTGAATCAAGGAATACACTGCGAACAAAGCAATAAATCCACCAACGACAGCATTTCTTGCACGTTCTTTACCCCATATTTCGCTGATTACATCAGTCGCAATAAAGGTAACCGAATAAGCTATCACGCCTGCGGGCACAAATATCCCCATTATAGAAATAATTTTGTTTGCCAATATCGATGAAATGGTAATACATCCAACAAATAAACTCAGACAGATGGTGTACCAGTAATCATTTGTATTCATTAGATCTCTCCTTTAATTTATTTCGAAAATACGATACAATGATTTGTTATTTTTTGCAATAAAAATTAATAATGGGAATATAAGGTGGGCAATTGAAGAGATAAAAAAAGCCCCTAGCAGCCTTCCTATCTGGCAAACAATATTTTCCGAGATTTCCTAAGGAGACTTTACTATGAAAAAAATGCCGAAGGTTACTATGATCATAATAATAATTGAAAAATTTCTAACAGATTTTCGTTGTTGTTTCCAACATCGATAATCAAAATAAATTGTTCTTGTTTGGAAATCTCCAGCAACAGCCTAAAAACATCTTTGAATGTGGCATTTTTTTCAAAATGCAACGATTATTTATCACCTTAACGCACTGTCCAGTTTTTGTGGACCATTATAATATGCCATCTTCGCCATTTGAGTCAGATGCAAAATATCAAGAAATATGGTA
>Ga0272440_1000796_pt1 | contig 26571 bp, 18 predicted proteins | sample SSMMMBAug17_FD_192440 | JGI IMG/M metagenome (GOLD analysis project Ga0272440, IMG submission 192440) | Marine sediment archaeal communities from Little Sippewissett salt marsh, Falmouth, MA, United States - SSM-MMB-Aug17 | ecosystem: Environmental > Aquatic > Marine > Wetlands > Sediment ...
CCGCTTGCTAACGCGCGCGGCTCAGATTAAAAACTGCCGAAATTTTCAGAGCCGCACGCGTTAGCAAGCGGAATTGTACTTGAAGCAAATATCAAACAGGCTTTCCGAAGACGCACAAAAGTTAGGCTCATCTAAAATTTCCCTAAGGGCACTATGTTCCCCCAACTTGTACATACGCCCCAATTGTTGATGCTTTACTCATTCATACGCCTGTTTTCTTGCTTAATAGTTAGAAAAAATCATATATTGTAAAGCATTTATATCAAAACTTTCAACATTTTTCACTACAATTCCTATGAAACGTGAAAAAATAAGTTTTCTATTTCAAACAATTGGAGATCACATCAACCTGCTATTTCCCTTGCAGATATCATCAATTTGGGTTACACTCAAACCAATTTCAAAAAAAGGAAATAACGAATCTATGAAATTTACACGAAAAACCTATCTATTCATCATAATACTATTCATACTTACATGGATATTTTTAAACGACAGGCATGAATCAACACATATAGATTTATTTCAGAATGATTTTTTCAGTCATAAAATAAAAGACAATAGAAAAGAACAAAAAACAGACTTGAACAAAATGAAGATATCAGAAAAAGAAGAGGTTGATTCAATTGATCAATCAACAAAACAGCGTAAAATGCGTTTGCATCAATCTGATGAAAACGCAACAAAGCCAATGAAAACCAAAAAGATAGAATCATCTCAATTACACAAAAATTCGCTTGTTGATCAAAATATTCTAAATGGCGACAGATTTATGGCTGATGGAAACTATGCGCGTGCAATAAAGGAATATAATAAAGCAATAGAAGAAAAGCCTGATGATTATCATCTATATTATAAAAGAGCCGATTCATACGCAAAGTCCGGACAATTCGAAAACGCAATAGATGACTATAACAAAGTTCTCAGTTTAAATCCTGATTCGCATGACGTTTACCTGCAAAGAGGTCATGCGCATAAAGCATTTGGGAATTATGAACAGGCGGTTAATGATTATAATAAGTTTCTTTCAACAGCACCCGGACATGTTTCTGAAAATCAAGCATATGCAGATATTTATTATCATCGGGGTCAAGCATATAATGAATTAAAGCAATATCATAGAGCCATTGAAGATTTAGATCGTACCATTGCAATTGATCCAAATTATGTAGACGCATATGTCAGTCGATCCGCAGCTTATGGAAGTGTTGGTTTATTTGATAAGGCAATTGAAGACAGTTCATATGCAATTTTACTCTCTCCAAATACGAATGCATCTGCTTATCTGAATAGAGGTGCTGCATATACAGAACTCGGCCGATACGAAAAAGCAATTGATGACTATAATCAGGCAATTATTATTTCTCCTGATTCCGTTGAAAGCTATTACAATCGTGGAAATGTATTCAAAAAAATGGGAGAGTTTGATCAAGCCATTGCAGACTATAATGAAGCAATCAATCAGAATCCAAACCTTGCGCTGGCCTATTATCATAGAGGAGAGGCCTATGAACAATCGGGTCAGTTGGATCTGGCACTTGCAGATACCAATAAAGCCATTGAATTGAATCCGGATCTTTCTGAAGCCCATAGTAAACGTGGAAATCTGTATAGCAGTACAGATCAATACGACAAGGCCATTCAAAGCTATACAAAAGCCCTTGAATTAAATCCAAATGATTCAGAAGCATATTATTACAGGGCAAATGCATATAGCAAATCAGAACAATATGATAAAGCGATAAATGATTATACTCATTCAATTATCATAGATTCAAGTAATCACCAGGCATACTTGAATAGAGGGAATGCTTATAGAGAATCCGAGCAATATGAAAAGGCCATCGCAGACTATGGTCAAGTCATTGAAGTTAAGCCTGATGATACAGCATCCTATTATGGCAGAGCGCAGTCATATTACGAGTTAAAAAATTATGATGCGGCAATTGCAGATTTGAACACTGCAATTGATCTCAATCCCAGTTTATCGGGTGCATATTCCAGTCGCGGCGCAAGTTATAGCTATCTTGGAGACTATGAAAGTGCCATAGCAGATTGTTCAAAAGCAATTGAGTTGAAGGATGATGATGCTTCCGCATACAACAATAGAGGTGCCGCGTATGTATATGTAGATGCGTATGAAAAAGCCATTGTAGATCTTGAAAAAGCCTTAACAATAAATCCAGACTATCCAGAGGCATATCATAATTTGGGAATGATATATTTTAAAACGCAAGAAAAGGATAAGGCCTGTTACAATTTAAAAAAATCATGTGAATTGGGTGATTGTAATGGTATAAAACAATTAAAGAATTTTTGTAACTAAACTAAGGAATCCTTGAAAAATAAGTTCCTCAATTCGAACAACTGGAGTCCACATCTTTAGATGTGGGCGTAATGCCGCGTAATGCCCAAATCTAAAGATGTGGACTCCAAAATGAGGAACTTATTTTTCGAGTATTCCTAAACAAAACATTTAGATATGAGGAGTAAAAAATGTTTCAAGTTGCTGCCATTCAACTTACACCAATCTTGAATGATGTTGAAGCAAATATAAAGCGTGGAATTCAGTTTATGCATCAGGTTTCTGATGAAGCCGATTTAATTGTCTTTCCCGAATTATGGACTACCGGTTACTATCTTTCCAAGCATGCCTTTATAGAATTGGCTGAAACCACCGATGGGCCAACAATTAATCGACTTCGAGAAGAGGCGTTAAAAACCAATTCAGTCATTATCAGTTCATTTGCAGAAAAAGATGATCAGAACAATCTCTATATCGCGGCAGCGGTCATTGATCAAGATGGAGAATTGCTGGGGGTTCTTCGTAAAAGCCTTTTATGGGGACGTGAAAATGAAATATTTAAAATGGGTGAAATCAAATATCCAATTATTGATACAAAATTTGCCAAAATTGGGGTTCTGATTTGTTATGAAATGGAATTTCCAGAGCCATCAAGACTTCTCGCACTCGAAGGTGCTGAAATGATTGTTTGTCCCTCAGTATGGAGTGTTGCAGCCTCTCGACGATGGGATATTCAACTCCCCGCACGTGCCCTTGATAATTCCATTTTTATTATGGGAATCAATACAGTAGGGAACAATACATGCGGCAAAAGTAAACTGGTTGGCCCCATGGGTGATATATTTGCTGAAGCCTCAGATTCTCGTGAAGAAGTTTTAATTCGTGCGGTAGATATTCATTCTATTTACTGGGCACGAGATGAAAACCGCTATCTTGAGGATTATCGGTCAAAATTAACGCCTGGGGGGCAGTCAATCCCAACCCCCTTAATTTGATTAAGTTTGATATATATCACCAACAAGCAATACAAGAAATCATCTGATTGTCTTGAGATATTTTTCAAGACGCTCCATTCCCACTGCAATATTTTCTATAGAATTGGCATATGAGAACCTGAGATACCCCTCTGCATTTTTTCCAAAATCAATTCCTGGCGTGACACCAACATGGGCTTTTTCCAAAATATCAAATGCCAGTTGATATGAGTCATGTGACAGGTGACGTGCATTTACAAACACATAAAATGCGCCTGTTGGCTCGACGGATATTTGAAATCCCATCTCACGCAAACGTTTAATCATAAACAGTCTTCGCTCATTATAGATGGCTTTCATTTTAACAATATCAGCATCAGCATCTTTCAGTGCCGCGATACCGGCAATCTGTGTGATTGAATTGGCAGAAATCAAGAAATTTTGTTGTAATATCTGCATGGGACGCATGTATTTTTTTGGTGCAATTAAATAGCCCAGACGGAGTCCTGTCATGGCATATAGTTTGGAAAAGCCATTTAAAACAAAAACATCTTCATCTCGATATTCCAGTATGGAATGTTCTCTGCCTTCATATACCAGACCATGATAAATTTCATCCGATACGATATGCAGCGGCAAAGTGGCAATTTCTTTCTGGCAATTTTCAGATAAAAGTGTGCCGGTTGGATTTGATGGAGAATTGATAAATATGGCTTTTGTTTTTTCTGTAATAGCATCCTTTACCCGATCAATTTGAAACTCATATCGGTCGGATTCATACACCGGAATCGTTAGCGGCTCACCATGAACAAACCGGATAAAATTGGGATAACAGGCATAATGGGGGTCAGAAAGAATAACTTGATCCCCTTTTTCAAGTATGGTTGCAAATAATATGAGCATGGCAGGTGATGTGCCGGATGTCACCAATACCTGATCCGGATGGATTGTTACCCCATAGTGATTTAAATAATGATGACAGATGGCTTCACGTAATTCGATCATTCCAAGGCTATGGGTGTAAAAAGTTTGACCATCCTGTACTGCCTTACAGATTGCATCTTTTACACTTTCTGGGATATCAAAGTCAGGTTCGCCAACTTCCAGATGAATAATATCGATCCCCTGATGGGTCATTTCATCCGCACGTTCAAGAACATCCATAACAATAAATGGTGTAATCTCTTGTACACATTTTGAAATCATTGTTTGTTTTCCTTTGTGATTGTTATTTTTAACGCATATAAAAAAAGTACATGCGCAAGATATGCAATTCATTAAAACTCACTGCGCCATTCAATGCATCGAATATCGGTCTCAGTTTTTCATGGCCGAATTTTTCAAATAAATCCATTACACGATTTTGTTTTTCAGTAGATAAGCGCGATGCGGCAATAAGTCGTTTGGTATTCAAGGCAAACTCATTAAATACACATTTATTTAAATGATCAATAACAGTTCCTTCTTTTATTGAAAATGCGCTTGCGATGGAAGAAATTGTCTGTCCCTTATTAAATAATTTGCCTATCTCAATTGACTTTGCAGTAATATTGTTAATTTTTTTACGCGAGGGCGCAGCACCTGTTTTTCTTTTTTCTGAAATATTATTGGTCTGGCAATGTTTTTTGATAATTTGTAAAAAACTATCGCCATATCGTTCCAAACGAACTTCACCAACGCCATGAATTGTGAGCAAATTTTCTGGAGACTGCGGAAAAAAAGTTGCCATTTCAATTAATGTGTTATCAGAAAATATGACATAAGGTGGCACGCCAGCATCGTCAGCCAGTTGTTTGCGTTTGATTCTAAGTGCTTCAAACAGGTTGATATCATATTCTGATGTTTTGTCCCTGGTTGTTACAGATGCCTTTTCTTTCTCAGCGATATCCAACACGCGGCCTAAAACATTTTCTTCACCGCGAAAGACTTTCCATGCTTTGTCAGTAATACTCAATGAGCCATGCTCCCGATCCATGACCATCAATTTTTGTTGAATTAACTGATGAGATAAATCTTTCCATTGTTTTCGAGAAAGTTCCTTGCCAATGCCATATGTAGAAAGCTTTTGATGATTAAATCGTAAGACTTTTTGATCCTTTGACCCGCGCAATACACTGATGATATGGTATGTACCAAATCTTTCTCCGGTTCGTTTGATACAGGATAAAAATTTTTGGGCCAGAACAGTAATATCCTGGCTGGCATCATTGCTCTGTACACAATTATCGCACATATCACAGCTTTTATGCGCATATTTTTCTCCAAAATAGGCCAATAATGGAATTCTTCTACACTCAAGAGAATCAGCGAATTCCTGGATGGCATCCAGATGTTTCCTTGCAATTTTTTGTTCGCCTGGACTTTTTTGGGCAATAAAATACTCAATTTTTTTGCGGTCACCATATCCATGCAGCATCAAACAATGCGACCGAAGGCCATCTCTTCCTGCACGGCCAATTTCCTGATAATAGGATTCAATATTTTTGGGCATATCAAAATGAAGCACAAAGCGAACATTGGGTTTATCGATCCCCATTCCAAATGCCAGAGTCGCCACAATAATTTGAATGTCATCCCGAATGAACATATCCTGATTGCGATTGCGATCCATCTCTGACAAGCCTGCATGATAAGGCTTTACCGAATAACCCTTGCTCAGAAGAATTGTATATAAGTCATCAACCTGCTTTCGTGTTGCGCAATAAATAATACCAGATTGACCAGGAAACTGACGAATAAATTGAATGGCTTGATCCATTGTATTTATTTTGGGTTCAATACGAATGAACAAATTCTTGCGATCATAACTGTCAATAAACTCATTTTCATCTTTAAACCCCAGATTTTTTTTGATATCTTTTTGAACACGTCGGGTCGCAGTCGCAGTGAGTGCCACACAAACAGCATCAGGAAAACGATTGCGAACAGCGATGAGTTGTCGATATTCAGGCCGGAAATCATGCCCCCATTCAGATATGCAATGGGCTTCATCAATGGTCAGACAATCCACTGAAACCTTGTTGAACAAATCCATGATATTGGATTTTAAGAGTGTTTCAGGCGCAAGGTATAGTAATCTGGCACTGCCTGACGCCACCATTCCCATATTGTTTCGGTATTCATCATAAGAAAGGCTGCTGTTGAGAATGGCGCAACTCACACGTAATTCCCGCAATTGTTCTACCTGATCTTTCATTAAAGATATCAAGGGAGACACGACAATTGTGAGACCTTCAAACATGAGGGCCGGTATCTGGTAGCATATCGATTTGCCACCGCCAGTTGGCATGATCACCAGGGTATCATTTTTTTTGCAGATATTTTCGATAACTGTTTCTTGAAGATTTCTGAATTCCTTGTAACCAAACACTTGATTGAGAATTTTCTTTGCTGTCTTCTTGATCATGTATCCACCCATAAAAGATAAATTTGACATCAGAAAAAAAAAAGTATATATCATACCTTACTGTAACCAATGGATCAAAACATTTTTTGGAAAATTTTTATTTTCCAGGTCAACATATAGGAGTTTATTGCATGTCAAGTCTTGTGGTTATCGGAACCCAATGGGGGGATGAAGGTAAAGGAAAAATTGTCGATCTGCTGGCTGAAAATGCAAATGCAGTGGTTCGATTTCAAGGTGGAAACAATGCAGGTCATACAATGGTTGTTAATGGAAAGCAATATATCAGCCATTTATTGCCATCAGGAATACTTCAAGGAAAAACCTGCATGATTGGAAACGGTCTTGTGGTCGATCCCAAAGTCTTGTTGGAAGAAATTGATTTTTTTGAGCAAAAGGGCTTTCACATTTCTCCGGAAAAATTATATATCAGTGAACGCGCACACGTTATCATGCCGCACCACAAATTGATTGACAGTGGGCGTGAACAACTCATGGGCAAATCAAAAATTGGCACGACCGGACGGGGGATTGGCCCCTGCTACGAAGATAAAGCCGCACGAACCGGGATACGATTTGTTGAACTGTGTGATCCAGTTTTATTGGAAACAGCAATCACAAAAATTTTACAGGAAAAGAATCATTACATCGAACACTATCTCAAAATGACGTCATGTGATGTCAAACAAGTGATTCAAGAATATCAAGATTATGGAACGCGCTTGAAACCCTATGTAAAAAATGTATCTGTTGCCCTGTCAGGTATGATTGACAAAAACATTCTCTTTGAGGGCGCGCAGGGAACGCATTTAGATATCAATCATGGCACATACCCCTTTGTTACGTCATCAAGCACACTTGCAGCCAATGCCAGTATTGGTGCAGGTGTTGGCCCCAATGATCTTCATGAAATCCTGGGAATTGTCAAAGCATATACCACTCGTGTTGGACAAGGACCTTTTCCGACTGAATTAATGGATGATATTGGTGATCAAATTCAGGAAAAAGGTGCAGAGTTTGGCGCAACTACTGGTCGCCGGCGAAGGTGTGGATGGCTGGATTTAATGCTGATTAAAAACGCTGCCATTTTGAATGGATTGACTTCTCTGGCAATTACCAAGCTTGATGTATTAACTGGACTTGAAGAAATAAAGTTTTGTATTGGCTATAATTATCAGGGCCAGGAAATTGAAGGATTTCCTGGAAATTTGAATGTGCTTGGCGAATGCCAACCGGTTTATGAAACATCTCCCGGATGGACAGAAGATATCAGTCATATTCGAAAATTTGATGATTTGCCGGAAGAAACACGTTTATATTTAAAGAAAATTGAAGCCATGACCGTTGTTCCCATTGTAATGGTTTCTGTTGGGCCGGCACGGGATCAGACAATTATGATTCGGGATCCTTTTTCATAGAGAAGAATATGGCAAATTTGTCAGCGATTGAAAAATCATGAGATTTTTCAACTTCAGCAATGACACCCCTCTCATATCAACAAACAATATGATCAATAATTGGGCTAAAAAAAGAGTTATTCATGAAAAATCCATATGCGATCAGTAATTTTGAATCAATCAGACTGGAAGGATATGAATATGTTGACCGAACCAATCGCATTCCAATGACAGAAAATGCTGGAAAATACCTGCTTTTTCTTCGCCCCCGACGATTCGGAAAATCTTTATGGCTGTCTACATTAAAGAATTATTACAATATCGCAAAAGCGGATAGTTTTGAAAATTTGTTTTCCGGTACCTGGATTTATGATCACCCAACACCCCTTCACAATAAATATTTTGTTTTAAAATGGGATTTTTCATGTGTGGATTGCTCCGGGGATAATGTAAAAGAATTATTGTATCAGCATATTAATAATTGTATCCGGGGTTTTGCATCAGATTACGAAAACATGCTGCCCGAGACAATACACATAGATTCTGAACAGGCAATGAACAGTTTTTTTAATTTGTTATCTGTTATTCGTAAAACAGGCCATCAGTTATACTTGTTTATTGATGAATATGATAATTTTGCCAATGAAATGATTGCCAACAAACAGGAAGAAGAGTATTTCAGCATGACAGGCCTGGGCGGTTTTATGAAAACGCTTTTTAAACAATTGAAGTCTGCAACTGAAGGTCTCGGACTGGATCGCATGTACCTTACCGGTGTGACCCCGATTTTACTTTCTGATGTCACCAGCGGCGATAATATTCGAACCGACATTCATATGCTGCCTGATTTTTGCGATTTATGCGGATTTACTGATACAGAAATTAACAATCTCATCAGTAAGTTTGCAGATTCCCTGGAAACAAGCCCCAGATACTTAAAAATTGATATTCAATCCATTTTTCCAGAAGGAAAGCAATCATGGATAAATGATATTTATCAATTAATGAAAAATCTATATGATGGATATATCTTTTCAACATATGCAGATACAAGAATATACAATCCAACGCTTGTTATGTATTTGCTGAAACATATGGAACAATTATATGGTCAGTTGCCCCGCTCTTTAATGGATCACAACCTTGTTACTGATGAAGGACGTCTGGAATATATTGCAGAACTGCCTGGTGGAAAGGAAATGATTATGGAATTAAATCAGGACAAATATGTGGACATCCCTGACGTGACATCAAGATTCGGCCTGAAAGCCATGACTACGAAAAGCTCAAAAACCAGAACATTTATGGGCTCGTATCTTTATTTTATGGGAATGCTGACAATATCTGCGCAATCATTATCTGGAAAACTCAGTCTGGCCATTCCAAATCCAGTCACAAAAGATCTCTATATTGATGGCATTGCGCGATGGATTTGATCGGTTGTTGTATAAAAAGCTATAGAAAACTCAACATTATTTCAAAAAAGCCCGATTTTGTGCCAGACCTCTTGTCAGGATTTGTACCCCATTTTGAATAATATTCGAAATGGGGTATTCATTGTTCGAGATGAACTAAATATTAGTTTGTAAACATATCTTTTCTCGGTTTTTCGATTTTCTCTTTGGCAAGTTCCGATGAAACAACCTGCACGGAGTATTCCTCAAGATCTTGGGGTAAATCGAAGAAAATCGCCATAAAAGGAATTTTAGAATTGGATTCAACGTATAAATTCGACATATTCGCCCCGCTTTCCTGAGACAAGAGTTTTATAATGGCATCCTGTTCCAGGGTTTTGATATCTTGATCTGATAAAAAATTGCCAGCATAAACTTCCTGATATTTGGATACTTCAAACTTCTTTTCAGCGACTTGTGTTCCCTCAGTTTTTTGTTCACCGCCTTCACCATCAGCCAATTGTCCTTGCTTTGCTGTTGAAAATAGTTTAGCTGCCACCTTTATTTTCGCACGTGGATTTCGATATTGATTAATGACCTGACCTTTAACAATGAATACACGACCTTTGGCTGTGTTATAAGCAAATGCGCCCTCAATATCTGAAAAATCCATAAACAAGTTACCCTGATCTGGCACATCGGGAACCATCGCTTCCTCATCAATCGGCCCACCTGTTCCCAAGAAGTAATAAGCAGCACCGCCACCACCTAAGAGTGCAACCAAAAGGGCAATGATCATTATTAATTTAGAGCCACCTTTTTTCTCAGGCTCACCATCAGCAGCACCTTCGGCACCAGCATCCATTGAAAATTCAGATTCTTCTTTTTCAGATTCACCATCTTCAGAGTCCTCATCAGATTTTTCACTTTCATCTGCGCCCGCTTCATCTTCTGAAGAGATTGAAAAATCCTCGGATTCCTCAGTTTCATCATCTTCAGTTTCATCATCTTCAGTTTCATCATCTTCCTCAAGATCCAGATCTTCTTCTAAATCCAGTTCAAGTACATCATCATCTTCTTCTTTATCTTCGTCTTCAGAGTCTTCGTCTTCAGTAACAAGTGCAGTATCATCATCTTTGTCCTCAGAATCCGAGTCAGTAAGTTCTGTTTCCAGGTCAGTTTCATCTTCATCAATGGCCAAAGTATCATCATCGTCAGCATCTTCCTTTTCTGGTTCTTTGTCATCAGTATCAGAAGATTGATCTGGATCATCTTTATCTTCAAGGCTGACATCAAGATCAAAATCAAAGCCATCTTCAAAATCAGGTGCTTTTTCCTCATCTTCATCTTCTACAAGCTCAAGATCATCGTCTAAAATATCAATATCTTCAGATACATCACTGTCTGCCTGATCAATTTCTTCAAGAGAAAGCGCGTCCTCATCAGTTTTATCCTCATCAATGGCTAATTCATCAATATCTGAGAGTTCTTGATCCAATGAGTCGGGTTCAGTTGAAGAGTCTTCTATTTCAAGATCATTCTCTTCAATTTCGAGGTCATCTGATTCATCTGTCTCTAAATCTTCATCTGTTAATTCGATATCATCATCCGCAATTTCCAGATCTTCATCAGAAATGTCGAGTTCATCATCAGTCGCTTCATCATCAGTCACTTCCAGATCTTCATCAGAAATGTCGAGTTCGTCATCAGTCGTTTCATCATCAGTCACTTCCAGATCTTCATCAGAAATATCGAGTTCGTCATCAGTCGTTTCATCATCAGTCACTTCCAGATCTTCATCAGAAATATCGAGTTCATCATCAGTCGTTTCATCATCAGTCACTTCCAGATCTTCATCAGAAATATCGAGTTCGTCATCAGCCGTTTCATCATCAGTCACTTCCAGATCTTCATCAGAAATATCGAGTTCATCATCAGTCGTTTCATCATCGGGCATTTCAAGATCTTCATCAGAAATATCGAGTTCATCATCAGTCGTTTCATCATCAGGCATTTCAAGATCTTCATCAGAAATATCGAGTTCATCATCAGTCGTTTCATCATCAGTCACTTCAAGATCTTCATCAGAAATATCGAGTTCATCATCAGTCGTTTCATCATCGGGCATTTCAAGATCTTCATCAGAAATATCGAGTTCATCATCAGTCGTTTCATCATCGGGCATTTCAAGATCTTCATCAGTAGCTTCAATTTCATCGTCCGCCATTCCCAGATCATCTTCTGACGCAACTACATCTTCTTCAATTTCATCGTCCGCCATTTCCAAATCATCTTCTGACGCAACTACATCATCGTCAGAAGTTTCAATTTCACCAGCTTCCAGGGTGTCATCAGAAGTATCTAATTCTTCATCAGGTTTTTCCAAATGATCATCAGTAACTGAATCTTCGAGAGAGAGATCCTGTTCTTCTTCTAAATCATCGGATATCTGAGGTTCTTCTTCTGTGTCATTTTTCTGATGTTCATCAGAGATTTCTTCATCATCAAAGATTTCTTCAGTATCAGATCTATCGTCTTCAGCAGATTTATCATCGATAGATTCTGTAGGTGGCGATTCTTTTTCAGAATCAGTGGTTTTTTCTTCAGGCAAATCTGCTGATATGTCATTATCTTCAGTTGACTCAGATGGCTTATCTTCCAGAATATCCTGTTCAGGTTGTTTTGTTGATTCTTCCTCAGCTTGTCGTTCATCATCAGGTCGTTTGTCAGAACCCGAAACTTTTTCCCGAGGATCCATTGCTTGAACACCAGGAACTTTTATATCAGATGGCATTGCTCGAAAAACATGACTACAATTGGTGCATTTGAGTTTTTTACCTTTCTCCCCAAGTTGTTCCGGTGATAGCGCGTATTCTGTTCCACAGTTTGGACATCCGATAGTACCTGTATTCATTTGATCCACTTGAGGCGTAGCCTCTTCTTTTTCCGGGAATACCTTAAAAACATTTTGACAATTGGAACATCGAACCTTACTACCAGATTCCTTGATGTTTTTGGCATCAAGTTGGAATTCCGATTGGCATTTGGGACATGAAACGTTCATGATATTACCTTTCCTGGAGATCCATCTTAAGTGTATGTATATCTACATAACTTTATGATTTAATTATATTAGGTTATCAAATAATAATCATGGCATCAGACCAACATTCAGATAAATCTAAATATTAAAAATATATCTTAAAATCAAACAATATAGATAAATTTATATCATGTCTGGTCTTACCTGTAAATGAATTAATGAAGGCTATGAAAATAGATGTTTCCTGAAATGAGCAAAAAGCATACCAAAGAAAATTTGACACTGATCAGGCACATCTCAAAAAAAAATCATTAAAAAAAATGTACTATAGTAATTTTTGTGAGAAAATTCAAGCAAAATATTTCAGAATGAATTAAGGCATTCAATTACATGCCTGTTTCAGCAAGTTTCTTAAGTAATTTGATTTGCTGTTTTGATAATTCTTTCTTCATTTCCACATGAATTCGAACAAAAATATCACCCCGTTTATTTGAATTCATAACAGGCAAACCATGTCCGGAAAGGCGCATTTTTGTTTGATGTTTAGTTCCAGGTGCGATTTTAACACTCAAAGAATTGCCATCAATTGTTTGTATTTGAATAGTTGAACCCAAAACAGCATCAGTCAGCTTAATTGTTTGATCAATATATAGATCCGTGCCTTCACATCCAAAAACAGGATGTGGAATTAATTTAGATTGAATATACAAATCACCTGGCGGGCCACCTGACATGCTTGGATTACCCTTTCCTGCAATTCTTAGTTTTTTACCGGCAATCATACCTTTGGGAATTTTTACTGTCAAACGTTCTGACGTGCCTTTATGGGTGTAAGATATGGTTTTATTATTATCTTTTAACATTTCTTCCAAAGATAATGGCAATTCGTAAACAAGATCGGATCCTTTTTCAGGCGGCGGCTGTTGCCTGAAATGTTGACCATGGGGGTTAAACTGATCACCAAAATTAAAAGAGAAGCTAGACCCTTTTCTTCCCTTTCCCCCAAACATATTGTTGCCAAATTTAAATTCTTTTAAAATATCCCCAAAATCGAATCCCCGGAAAATATCTTCCTGGGTGTATTTTTGCCTGAATCCGGTAGAACCAAAGGTATCATATTGTTTACGTTTTTCTTTGTCACTGAGTACCGCATAAGCCTCACTGATTTTTTTAAATTTATCTTCTGCTGCTTTATCTCCTTTGGTATGATCCGGATGAAATTTCATTGCCAGCTTACGATATGCTTTTTTTATATCACTATCACTGGCATTTTTAGCAACGCCCAGTGTTTTATAGTAATCTTCTGACATGGTTCTTACCTTCCTAAAATAATTTTAGTAATAGTGCCCTTCGGGCAAATTTTAGATTAGCTTACCTTTTGTGCGTCTTCGGAAAGCCTGTTTGATATTTGCTTCAAGTAGAGTCCCGCTTGCTAACGCGCGCGGCTCAGATTAAAAATTTGCTTCAAGTAGAGTTCCGCTTGCTAACGCACGCGGCTCAAATTAAAAATTTGCTTCAAGTAGAACCCCGCTTGCTAACGCACGCGGCTCAAATTAAAAATTTGCTTCAAGTAGAACCCCGCTTGCTAACGCGCGCGGCTCAGATTAAAAGCTGCCGAAATTTTCAGAGCCGCGCGCGTTAGCAAGCGGAATTGCACTTGAACCAATATAAACCAGGATTTTGTTTTTCCGATACATTTAAATAAATAATAAGTTCCTCATTTCTGAAAGAGTCAATTTTATTCATTTTGAACCTGGATTACGATGAAGAAGATGAATAAGATGAAATCAAACACTGTTAATTCATCTTATTCATTTTCTTCAGCGTAATCCAGGTTCAAAAATAGGAATTCAATATATTAAATGGGGAACTTATTATCCGAGAATTCCTAAAAGAATAAGCTTGAATATCCTATGTGTCAAGGTGTGTCTATCAGACGTCTCACCTGATCAACAATTTCATTGGGTTCTTTTGAATGACCATGAATAAAATCCGGACAATTTCCTTTACCCACCCATATGGTTTGCATGCCAAAAGACAGTGCTGTTTGAAGATTCTCTTGAGAATCGTCAATCATAATACATTTGTTTCCTGTCAATTTATAATGATGTAACAAAATTTCATATGCCTTTGGATGGGGTTTTGGAAAAAAATTCATCCGACGAATATCAATAATTGGTCTTTCAAAGCATTCAGCAATACCCAATGCCAATAGAACCTTATTTGCATAATATTGACAACTGTTCGTAAATAAAATTTTTTTAAGTGAAATTTGTGTCAATTGTTTGGCCAATAATGGGTTAAATTGAATATTTTTTTCAATATCAACATCATGCACATAATGCAAAAAATCTTCAGGATCAATGGAATGATTGCGAATCAAACCAATGAGTGTCAAGCCGTATTCTTTCCAGTAACGATCTCTGATATTTTCTGCCTCTGCTCGGGGTATTTGCAAAATCATTTGAATATAATCTGTAATTCGGACGCCCATTGACAGAAATATTGAATTATCTGGCGCGTACAGTGTACAATCTAAATCAAAAAGTAGCACGTTCATGAATTGATTCCTACGAATGAGAATGATGTTCCATAGGTGCCTGGCGGGGCATATTTTGTTCCAGCCAGATAAGAATTTTATCCATTTCAGACTGAATTTCCAAAAATGCTTTGCCCCGATGGCTTACTTCATTTTTTTCATCAGCAGATAGTTCAGCAAAAGTTTTATTTTTGGGAGGAAAGTAAAAAACTGGATCATATCCAAATCCTGATGTTCCTGAGGGTTTATCTGTAATAATACCATCACATTTCGCTTCATAAGTAAGTGCCGGGCCAGTTGGGATTGCAATGGATACGACACACACAAAAGATGCGTTGCGATCTTTGACATCTTTCATTTGTTCAAGCAATTTCTCACAATTTTGTTGATCAGTTGCATTTTCACCAGCATATCGCGCAGAAAAAACACCCGGTGCGCCATTCAAAGCAGGTACTACCAGACCAGAATCATCAGCGATTGCCGGAAGTCCTAAAACTCTTGATGTAAAACTTGCTTTTTTGTAGGCATTGTCATCAAATGTTTCACCATCTTCCACAACAGGCGGAATTGGGCCAAAATCCGACAAATCTTTAATTTGTACAGGACTGTCTTTGAACAACCTTTTTATTTCCTGGCTTTTTCCCTGATTATACGTGGCCAGTACTAATTGTGTTGGTTTCATTAGTGATATCTCCATCATTGAAGGTTAATTTTTTTGATTAGAACAATCCAAAATAGCAAATCCTGGCATGGCAATATGATTGTTCCAGTAATTTTTTTCATATTGCTGAATGCCCAATTGTGATATTTCAGGTTTGTGCCAGACAATGGATTTGAAACCGGCTTTTGTTAAAGCCTGTTCATATATTTTTTGAGACCAATAAATATTCTCCAGGCAAATGTCATCTTGCGACGTTTTTATTTTTATTTGAATACTTGTGCCATCTGTCAACTTTTGACGGGTTTTCATTTCAACATTATACTGTCTTTGAGCATCCAGACATTTATCGGAAATAAAGGGACTGATCGTAACAGAAATCATTCTTCCATCAGGTCTAAGATTTATATTCATTGTTTTGGCCATTTGTTCGATTTTTTGAGGTGTAAGGGCATAGGGAAATAAGTAAACAGACGTAACAACATCAAACTGACCTAATTTTGAAGACTGACATACATCATAAACAGCGTAATCAATATCATAGGGTTGATTTTTCTCAATTTCTCTGGCCCTGTCAATCATTTTTTCGGAAATGTCCACTCCGAGAACATAACGTGCTCCGCTCATCTTTAATTTCCGCGTGTAGTAGCCATCACCACAAGCGAGATCTAAGATTGATTTGCCTTTCACATTGCCAAGAATTTTAAAAAAAGTATATTCTTCACTATGTAGCTTTACTGGATTGTCTTTTGAAAAATGATATAAATCAGAAAGTCTATTATAATCTGTCATTGCTTTGAATACCTGTTCCAAAATTCGATAAGCGTTTTTTCTTCGGCTTCGGTTGAATATTCCAGAGTGGATTTCAGACCATTAATAATGAGTTTGTCCCATTGGCTCATATTTCCGGAAATCAAATCAATAAGCAAGGGCTCTATGGCGTAAGCCAAAGAAATATAGTCCCCTGTTTGCGCCAGAATACAATTTTGATCTGGTCCAGTACCTTGCAAAGTATCCACACCACCAATAGAATTAAAACCAGCAATGATTGTCCCGCAACGCATGGCTTTCAAACAGCTTGAAACAAGCCCCTCAGCGGTTGATAAATTTAAAAAAACAGTTGATTGTCTGATAATTGATGCATAATCCTTTTCACTGTAATTTTCCAGAGGAATCCATTGAATCTGTTCAATATAATGATGATTTCTGGCATTTAAAAGTCGTTTTAAATATGGCACAAGTCCTGATTTTCGATGTATGAAAGAAATCCACTTTTTTTTTGTGTGAGGTTCATGAAAATACAAATCATTATTTAATCCAGCCACGATCAAATGAACAGGAATATTCATACTCCACTGAATCAATTTTCCAATAAATGGGCTGACAACAATCGCACGCTCAATATTAAAATGTCGCCAGTCATGCTTATCCGGTAGCGTTTCAAATAAATAAGACCAGCTCAGCGCAATGGCAAATCGACGAATGGGATAATCTTTTATTTCATTCATAATACCTGGATATGACTCGGGTATGACAACAATATCATTTTCCTGAATGGAGCCATAACGAATAGGTACCAATGGTTGATCCGCCAGAACAAATCCTTGATGCGCATGAAGAATTGCGGCATCAAAACCATGTTTATTCAATATGGCGACATGGCGATATAATCGGCTCATACCGGCACATTTCATTTGTATGTCTGGACAGTGGTATAAAATCATTGCGTGTTATTTTAGTGGGCTGTAAATGCAAACTCGCCTTTTCCAAGTATGTCATGAAGATGCAATATGCCCTGAATTATTAAATCAGCGTTTACAATGGGAAGTATCGTTATTTGATGTTTTTCCATCAGGTTTAGCGCGATAACTGCCGGTTGATCCGGATTTAATGTTCTGGGATTTCTAATCATAATTAAATCAATCGCCATATCTAAAATATTTTTATTATCTCCAAGACAGCGTCGAATATCGCCATCAGTAATGATTCCCAGTAACTTTTTATTGCTGTCCACAACAAAGACAGCACCCAGGGATTCCCGATTCATTTCCTGGATGACTTTGGACATGTTTGCATTTTCATAGACCAGGGGCATGCGATCATCAGTAAGCATCAAATCTCTTATTTTCATAGATAATCGTTGTCCGAGGTTTCCACCAGGATGAAACTTTTTAAAATCTGATGATTGAAAATGATGTTTATTAATCAGTGCAACAGCCAATGCATCGCCCATCGCCAATGTTGCGGTTGTGCTGGTTGTTGGTGCAAGACCCATGGGACAGGCTTCTCTGGGTATACCAATATCTATGACAATATCGCTCAAACGTGCTAAGGTGGATGTTGTTCCACCTGTAAACGCAATTATTTTACATCCCATTTCACGCACAATGGGCAGCAGGTTGTTTAATTCTCGCGTTTCACCACTATAGGATATGGCCAAAAAAACGTCATTGTCATCCAGCATGCCCAGGTCGCCATGCATGGCCTCTACCGGATGCAGAAATAATGAATGGGTCCCCGTACTGTTAAGGGTTGCAACAATTTTTTGTCCAACCAGTCCCGATTTACCAATGCCGCTGATAACCAATCGTCCTTTGCATTGGTTGACTGTTTCAACCATACCCACAAACGATTGATCAATTCGGTCAATCAGGCCAAGCAAACCCTCGGCTTCAATTTTTAGTACCTGTTTGGCTTGTTCTATGATCATTATTTTATTCCTTTTGTACACCATTGATTATAAATAAAACGTTTTTTTACAGAAATGAAATTCAAGAAACAGCTAATGAATACAGGGCTTATATACGCCCATGAATACATTACTGTAGTCTCCCGATAATATCCTCCGCAATTTTTTCAGCAGATTTTCCAAATAAATCCTCAATAGCCAGCAATTCTAAAAACTCATTTTTCCATACAATGTTGCTTTCTTGAACAATGTTTTGAATATGCTCACGTTTATCTCCCAGCGCACGAATGATCGTTTCCAGATCGACAGCCTGTTTGAGAGATATATTGAGTAATAATATATGCTCCATAACATGTGGTGTATTGGGCGATGCCGATATGACTGGTATCACCAGAATTTTTCGATGATCCGCACGCCCCTTACCAATAAAGACATTGCCCTGTCTCACAATAATACGCTTGAGACCGACTAATTTTTTATCACTTTCAAACCTTGAATCAATATCCTGGGATGAGCCATTCTTTTCAACAACTTCCAAAAAGGATTCGTCGGTAGGTTCTCCCAAAACATTGAGTCCCCCAACTTTGTATAAAATAGAACCATCAATCCGGTCCACAACATTTTGCAGATTCCTTAACACGATAACATTTTTTGGCGTCAATTGATCCAACCTGAAACGATCCTGAACAGCTTCAAACAGTAAGCCTTCAAACGTCTCTGCAATACGACTTGTGCCAACGGTGACTGTTTTTGCTTGATGTTTGATTGCATCGATGGGTCGCGCCATGTTGTTTATCGCTTTTCCCAAACATTCATACAGGGTCTCCAGCATATGTTTGGGTGTGCCTTTAATACCAAAATCAAGTTCAAAATCTCGTACCGGTAAGCGTCCGGTTAAATATTTTATTAACAGGGTGAGATCTGATACCAGCTCCAATCCCATAATTAATGGAATACTGTGATTGCGTTTTTTGAGTCGAAATTCATTGTAAAACCGGGCAATCATTTCACGAAATGATTTTTCAAGCATGATTTCATAAATATCAATTCCTTTTTGCGTGGATTCCTCTATGAATTGCGTCACTTCTTCTTTAAAATCAAATAAAAAACGAGAATTTTCATTGATTGCCAGGGCCGCATAATAGCCCCACAAATGACCAAAAAGTGTATTTAAAATGGGCGAAAAATGTTGTGGCAGCTTTGGTACATGAAAGACAGTGTTGGCACATGATTCAAATCGCATTTCACCTTCATCGGCGATAACGATGGGTATGGCTTTATGTGCTTTAAAAATCGCAGTGTCCTTAATAATGTCAGAAAGAACAGATTCTTTGGCACCGGATGCACATATAATAATTAATGGCTCTGAAGACAAATCAATGTGCTTTTTATCTTCAACAAAATCAGAAGAAATAATTTTGTAACAGAGTTCACTTAACTTTATTCGAATTTCATCTGCTGCCGCCTTGTTCGGACCGCTTCCGACAACCGCCCAATGATTCCTGGTGGTGGCGACTGATTTTGCAGATGTTTCTATTTTTTTGGACTGTGATAACACAGACCGCATATGAGTACTGATTTGTGTCAGTGTACGAATTTCATTAGCAATAAACTGACTGGTACGCACACGGCATATTTTGGACAATCCCAGACCAATTAAAGCACCTGCAACAATTTGAGAATAAAATGCTTTGGTGGATGCAACAGACATTTCAATATCCCGACCGGAACTTGTATACATTACACCATCAACTTTAAAGGTAATATCAGAATCCCTGCGATTGACAATGGCAATTGTATATGCCCCTTTTGCTTTGATCATATCCACTGCGCGATTCGTATCGGTTGTCGTCCCTGATTGTGAAATGGCAATGAGCAGGGTATTTTGTAATGCTGTGGGAGAATCTGTTTCTTCAAGCATGAATCCACTAAATTCTGATGCTTTATAGGCGGAGACTTTTATTGGGCTGTCGAAGAGATAGTAAGTCAGAATATTGGCACAGGCAAGGGCTGCAACACCAGCAGTTCCCTGACCAATTAAACAGATATTTTTAATACGCCCTTCCGATAGGGCCTGATGCAAATTTTTCGGTATGGTATTTTCACCTAAATCAATGTCTGGAATTGTTTCATCATTGATTGTGGTGTAAGTCCATCGATGTTCAATGGTTTTTTCAACTGACATGGGGGATTCGGAAATTTCTTTTAAAAAATAATGGGGATATGTCTGACGATCAATATCTCTGGATGTAATATCAGTTTGTTGAATACAGGCATCGTTGATTTCAATGGGGGTGCCATCATAATACCAGGCACGAATGCCATCAAGCATCCCCACAGTATTTTGATCCAGTTCAAATAATTGCCCCTGGGTTTGGCCATTTTTGCCCTGAACTGTTTTTTCACCATCCAGCTTAATGAAAGACGAAGTTTCCTCTACAAATCCATATACTTCTGATGAAGGAATATAATGTTCTTCACCAATGCCAATAAATATGGTTTGGCCACTCCCTTTTTGCGCCAGATACATTTTTCCGGGGGCAATATCTGTATGAATAGAAATGGCATGGGATCCCTCAAAATCACTGACTGCTTTTCGAATGGCAATTTCAATTGGATTGTTTTCAAGCAGGTATTTTTCAATTTGCATGGGAATAATCTGCGTATCTGTGGTGACCATTTCAGGCAATGGCCCCAATTGGGATTCAATATCTTTTTTTAGCGTCAGATAGTTATCAATATCCCCATTGAGACAAACATGAATAATCCCTTTTTGAGATTGCATATCATTTGACACGGGATGACAATTACATACTGTTATTTCACCCACTGAAGCCCATCGCGTATGTGCAGATACCGAAAGATAGTCATGAGGATACGTTGTCATCAACTGAAGCGGATAATCGTTTTTTATCTGATTGCGGATATAGCTGATATTATCGCCCAGACTGCCTATTTCAGCCGCAACTTTATAAGCAAAAGTGATTGCAGTTGTTTGGTCAGGCCGGTGAAATACACGAATATTACCGTCCTGTAGTACGGATTGCTTTTTTCGATGCTGATAGCTGTTGTTGGTTTCGTGGTTGCATATTTGCTGCTCAAATGCATGAAATTGAGATTGCGGAATAATAAAAAGAAATGAGATACCGGCAGAATCTCTTCCGCGCACTTCAAGTCTGTCAATACTGTTGAGAACAGTGTTGACCTGCTTGAATAAAGCGATTTGTTCTGAAGAAGGTTGTGAATGAAGCGTATCAATTAAATCATATACCTGATCAACGTTACGAAGTATTTCCTTTTGGATACACCAGACAACATCCTGTATATCCTCAAGTAATGCTGTTATATTTACCGCAGTTTCCTGTGAGAAATGTCCTTTCTGGCTTTCATAGGCCTGTCGTTTCTGTTTGACCAGTATATCCAGTGAATCCCCAATCTTTTTCAAGGAATGATATAATTTTTGAGATTGTGCGATCTCCACAAAAGCGGATAGCTGTTTAAATTGTCTGGCGGCATTCCATATCGCATGAATACGTTTTTTACCGCCCAGATAGGTCAACTCTTCAGGTGATGCCAAACCCGATATCGTGTGCTGGGCAATATGCTGGTAAATCGTTTCCATTTCCTGAATCAAGGCTTCTACAGCAAAGGTTCTTGGCTGCTTTTTCTTGTATGCCAATATACCTGTTAAACCGCAAGATAGATGGAAATCCAGAGGAAATAGAATAAAGGCCCCTTTTGGAACATTTTTTATATGCTTACCAATAAAAAACCGATTTTTTAATATATTACGCCATTCAAACACGATTATATCCCTTCTTTTTATTATTCCCATAAGTAAATTACATTTTCAAATATAAATCTCGTATACGCTCACGCGTCATCATAGATTTCCAATCCTTACCCAGGGCATTTTCCCACAATGGCTCCAAAACCAGTGCAACATCAATCATTTTATTCATTTGATCATCTGTCAGGTTGGCACAGAGGTTTCTGGGTAATTGAATGTCATTGATTTCCAGCATTTTTTTAAATATTTTCACACCATCGGCATAAAATTCATCCAGATAATCAAAAACGATGCTATTGCCTATTCCATGATGAAGGCCTAACACAAAAGAGAGACCATAAGAAAGCGCATGGCAGACACCCACCTGAGAGTAAGCAATGCTCATGCCACCGCAGTACGATGCCATCATTAACTTTTCATCGTTTTCAGGTGTTGTTTCCCCTAAAAAAACATCTTCACATAACTGCAAAGACTTTTCACCATAGGATTGACTGAACATGTTCAGATAAGTACCTGTGAGGGATTCAACGCAGTGAATATAGCAGTCCATTCCTGTATAAAAACGCTGTTCTTTTGGGGCATTGGCAATAAGATCGGGGTCCAGAACGATTTGGTCAAAGACAGTATGGTCAGAATTTATGCCCAGCTTTTTTTGTGGGCCAGTGAGTACAGTGGTTCGGGATACTTCTGCACCTGTTCCGGAAAGGGTGGGGATACCTGCATGATATACTGCTGGATTTTTGATCAGGTCCCAGCCCTGATAATCTGCTGATGAACCAGAATTTTTCAGCATTAAAGAAACTGCCTTGGCAAGATCCATCGTGCTGCCACCACCAATTCCAATAACACCAGCAGCTTTTTCACCTGCTGATTGTTTAATTGAGGCTGTCAACGAATCAACATATTTGGTTTTTGGCTCATCATCCACATTGACCCAAATGAGCATATCTTGCGCATGTTTAGGGATACGATCAACAAAGGATGACTTTTCAAAGACATCATCTACCAGAAACACCATGACATCTTCTTTTGATTGACGTTTATGGGATAAAATATCATCCAGTTGATTAAAACAACCACGACCATAAACGACATGCGATACCATCTTAAAATTACGAAACATTGTTTTGTCCTTTATATTGTAATATCGTTATTCTTTTTGCATGTTTTGTTATAGATAACGACTCATTATTGGCTTTGGTCGAGAATGAAATACAATTATATCTTATCAAGCACCGCTTTCAACTGATTGGCATGATTGATGATATCATTTTCCGAATCCGACAGTTTTATCTGAAATGAAAGCGTTCTCGCCATAATTGCATCTGAAACAGGCATGGCAATATTTTGATAATCGACCGAATCATTTAATACCGACACTGTCAAAGGGGCCGGCCATTTCAGAGCTTTTAAGTGTTTCCATTGGCGAATATAGTGCCAGTTATTGTCATACCAGTAAATTGCTCCGGGGACATTGTTTTCACCAAAAAGCTTTAGGGCGTTACGGGTTTTGTCTTCATTGGGTAGTAAAATGGATAAAAATGTTGCTGAGTCGCCATTCTCATCGGGTACATCGCGAAATTTTACTGATGCACAGTCTTTGAGAATGGATTTATAGATTTGCTTGTGTTTGCGCTGTTTTTCAAGAATCTGATCCAGTTTTCTCAATTGTGCCAGTCCTACAGCCGCATTCAATTCGCTGATACGATAATTATAACCCAAAACCGGATGATCATCTTTCCCGCGATCTGCCCCCAGATGATCATGACCATGATCTGCAAATGCCTGAGATGTTGTATATAAATCTTTATCCTTTGTGATGACTGCACCACCCTCACCGCATGTTATTGTTTTGACATAATCAAATGAAAAACAACCCATCGCCCCAAAAGCACCCAGTGATGTTCCCTGAAAACTGGCACCCAGCGACTGACAGGCATCTTCAATTAAAACAACATTTTTTGCCTTGCAGATTTGTTGAATAGCATCCACATGTGCCATGGAACCACACATATGTACCAGTAAAACTGCACGTGTACGATCAGTCATTTTCCTTTCAATATCCGCAGGATCAAGACAAAGGGTTTCATCAATTTCTGCAAAAACCGGTATTGCCCCGGCATTGAGAACAGCCTCAATAGTTGCCAAAAAGGTAAATGGCGGCACAATGACTTCATGACCGGCACCAATGCCACAACTTGCCATGGCAATGTTCAAAGCAGCAGTTCCGCTTGAGCATAAATGGCAATGATCAACAGCAAGCTTTTGGCAAAGTTCCTTTTCAAATGATGCTGCTTTCCAGTGGTCGTTTCGATTGGCCTCAAAGTTGTATCGAAACAACACGCCGGTCTCCAGAACATCTAGAACCTCTTTACGTTCTTCATCAGAAAAAATTTCAAAACCTGGCATATAATACTCCTGTTAATTGATATTAAAATTGTTTAATTACCTTTTCAAATCCTGGCATTGCGCGAACAATTGTTTCATCAGCAACACAAAAAGAAAGTCGAAAGTGTCCTGGACATCCAAAACCACTTCCAGGAACCCCCAGTATATTTTCTTTTTGAAGGGCATTTACAAAAACAACATCGTCTGGTACCGGAGATTTTGGAAACAAATAAAATGCGCCTTTGGGAACAGTGAATTCATAGCCTGCATTTTTTAAACCACGACATAATAAATCTCGTTTCTGTTGATAAATGCCTGCATCTATATGCGCCCCTTGCATACATCCCACAGCACGTTGCATCAATGCATTTGCATTGACAAATCCCAATATGCGATTAGCCATAGCCAGAGCTTGCATGAGATCGGATCGATCAGATGCTTTGGGATGGACTGCCAGATGGCCAATACGTTCGCCCGGAATAGATAGATCTTTTGAATAAGATGTGCATACAATACTGTTTTCGTAGTTGGATAGAATGCCAGGAATTTCGATTTGATCAAAGGCAATTTTGCGATATGGCTCGTCAGAAATCAGATAAATGGGCTGACCCATTTCATTTGATTTTTTAAGCAAGCATTGGACAAGGGCCTCAATATGAGATTGTGTATATACCTGACCGGTTGGATTGTTGGGCGAATTGATCAAAATCGCTTTCGTATTGGGGGCAATGGCTTTTTCTATGGCATCAATATCCGGATAGAAATCCGGTGTTGATGGAACAGGTTTTAAGGTGCCTCCATGATTGTCCACATAAAAGCCATATTCTACAAAATAAGGAGCCGGACAAATGACCTGATCCGCTGGATTCAGAATGGCCTTAAAAATAACATTCAATGCGCCGGCGGCACCACATGTCATAATCAAATCATCAGCAGCAAGTGCGATCCCCTGTTCTTTTGAAATATGGTCGGCGATGGACTGGCGAACATCCGCATATCCTGTATTGGACATATACGCATGTTGGCCGGGCTGCTCAGAATCCAACAATTTTTTCAATGTTTCATGAAAACTTTCTGGTGGTTCCAGGTTGGGATTGCCAATGCTAAAATCAAACACATTCTCCGGGCCATGAATTTTTTTAAGTCGTGCGCCTTCCTCAAACATTTTTCGTATCCAAGAGGTATTAGTGAGGGAGGCTTTTAACTTGCTTGAAATGGTCATTTAATTCTCCTTGAATGAACAGATGGCAAGGCTAAAACAATTGTTTTAGCCTGTTGTCAGCATGTTATGCCGGTTCAACGGCTTGAATTTCAGGGATTTCTTTTTTTAGAAATTTTTCAATCCCATCCCGCAATGTCATTTGAGCCATGGGGCATCCCTTGCAAGCACCTTGAAGTTGAACTTTGACAATACCATCATCAGTTATGTCAACCAATTCGACATCGCCGCCATCAGCCTGTAACGATGGCCGAACTTTATCCAGTGCGGCCTGTACTTTTTCTTTCATGAATTAATCCTCCAATTTTATATTAGTCAGAATGACTTATCGCATACATTTTATATCATAACGAATGGTTTTATATCAGTCAACAATTAATATAAGGGTAATGCCGGTAGAGCTTTTGATTCATTTCAATAATTCCTGAAGGATTGTCTGAAAATAACATGCTCAATTTATCTTGATCGTACAAAAAAATAAGGTCGTGTAGAGACATAGCATGGGGCGTATGTAAAAGTTGGGGGAACATAGTGCCCTTCGGGAAATTTTAGATTAGCCTAACTTTTGTGCGTCTTCGGAAAGCCTGTTTGATACTTGCTTCAAGTACAGTCCCGCTTGCTAACGCGCGCGGCTCAGATTTAAAACTGCCGAAATTTTCAGAGCCGCGCGTGTTAGCAAGCGGAATTGAACTTGAACCAAAATTTTCAGAGCCGCGCGTGTTAGCAAGCGGAATTGAACTTGAACCAAAATTTTCAGAGCCGCGCGTGTTAG
>Ga0272440_1000797_pt1 | contig 26566 bp, 4 predicted proteins | sample SSMMMBAug17_FD_192440 | JGI IMG/M metagenome (GOLD analysis project Ga0272440, IMG submission 192440) | Marine sediment archaeal communities from Little Sippewissett salt marsh, Falmouth, MA, United States - SSM-MMB-Aug17 | ecosystem: Environmental > Aquatic > Marine > Wetlands > Sediment ...
TGACTGGCTGCTTATCTTGCCAGGAAATTTAACAATCGCATACAATAAAGCGATTTCAAATCTGAGTGAGGAGACTAAAATGAGATATTTAACCACGCCAGAACAAATTGGCCGAAAAGAAGGCCGGAATGAGGAAAAATTTTATATTGCTAAAAAAATGAAAAAGCAAGGATTTGATACTCCAGTAATAAAAGATTTAACAGGTTTAAAAGATAAAGACTTAAAAATATTTAAGCTCAAATACATCTTGATTATGCCAATTAACTGATCAATTACTTTTCTCATTCGTATTGGGGGTCAAATAATCAAACGTGGATTTTTTGAACAGGCCCATGTAGATCCTGATCAAAAACCAATTGGTATCATTGCCAGTTGCCAGGATATAAAAAAATACAACAATCAAGATGTGACCCCAATCGCTCGAACATTTTTAGTTGGACGAACTTTTATCTAACCCAAAAATTTATGAGTGCTTACTTACTCGGAAATTTGAACCGCTCACTTAGGAATGCTTGAAAAATAAGTTCCTCATTTATCTTGAACGTATAATCGTTTGGCATCGTAGAGACGTAGCATGATACGTCTCTACAGAACAAAAACCCCGATGAACATTTTTAAAAAGGGGAACATATTTTTAGAGAATTCCTTAGTTATGAAGCAGGGCCCATGGAATAAAATTCATACCGGTAATCAGCAATGTTTCTCTTAGATTCTGAAAATTGTACGCCAATGAGTACCAGTTTTTTATCTTTCCCCAAATAACTGTCTGCATATCGTTTGTCTTTGATCTGTTTTATTCCATGAAGGGCACTTTGCATTTTGAATTCAAAAATAAATATTGTATCCGGGGTTTCCATAACAGTATCAATGCATCCCAGGTTTGTCGAAATTTCTGATAATGTATTTTCATTGACAGTTCTTAATATGGTATAAAAATGGGAATGATATACGTTCTCTTTTTTCTCCAGAATCTGATAAGGAATTGTTGCAATAATACTTTTGATACTGTCCATCATAAGGTCAATATTACATTCACTTATGGCCTGACGAAGTTTATCAATATATTCAATATTTTTGTGTGATAATTGATTGAATATATGTTTATAGAATGATGTTCGGACTTCCATATTGGGAATTCGTAATTTGAGTGTGTCCATATCAATTTTGTAGATGGATAAATAGCCGGCTTGAAACAAAAAAGGCATGAGTTTTATATTACTGATATCATATTTGTCCATGTCTGATTACAGCAAGGGGTAAGATTCAAAGCTGTCAAAGGACAAACGGCCATGTTTAAATGCATCAATCACATCAATCAGGAATGAAGGTGTTGCTGAGGCAAACCAGTAGTTTTTAAATTTGCCATGTTTTAATAGATTGGCAATGGAGAAAGGAGCATAAACAAAATGTTTACCATCCCATGAATAACCATCATACCAGGCTTTGATCTGATTTAAAATATCATTGTGCGTTACACCATTTTTTAATGCAAGTTGATTGATATGGTCATTAAAATAATATTCAAGTTCATGCTGTGTAAAGCCGGCAATTGTGGTGTAGTCATCATGCAAGGTCAGATCATCTAAATTATTGAGGTCGGAAAAAATCGATACCTGAGTAAATTTTGATACACCTGTAATAAACAAAAATTTAATTCTTCCGGTTAAATCTTTTAATGGTGAAAAGAAATTTTTCAAAACTTTGAGTACCTTTTTCCGATTTTCAGGTTCATCAATATAACTTAAGAGGGGCTTGTCGTATTCATCAATCAAAAGCACAACAGGGCGGTTTGATTTTTGTTCGAGGTCTTCAATCATTTCACCTAAATAAGGGCCATCAGGTGCAGGGATCTGGTTTGTACGCGCAATTCGTCCCAGATAATTTGTGAGTGCTTTTGATAATGATATATCTGCGTCACAAGTAATGTCATACTCAAGTCTTGTGAATGATAAATGAATAACCGGATAGGGTGTAAAATCATATTTATCGTAAATATACAGCCCTTTAAACAGTTCTTTGTGTCCCAAAAACATTTCTTTCATCACACTTACCAATAAAGATTTACCAAATCGTCTGGGTCGGGACAAAAAAGATTGGGTCATATTCGACTGCAATAAATTATAGATAAGTTTTGTTTTATCCACATAAAGACAATTTTTTTCACGAAATTCGACAAAGTTATGCGTATTGGTAAGGATATCTTGTGATTTGTCTGCTATGTTGGATCTTTCTGATCTGCCAGTATGTTCAATAGTTGCCGGAAGTTCTATGCCCAGGGCAGCCAGAATTTGGGGCATGGATTCCTGAAGGCTGTTTTTAACTTCAATGGCGGCAGGTTCCTTTTTGAAAAAAAAGAGTAATGAAGGCGGTTTCATACCATTAATTAAGACAGGAATAATGGTTTTATTATTCTCATGAGCAAACATTATTTCCTTTCTTACTCGTATTGAATTGAAAACACTGGGACTGATTACCACAAGAAATACCGAAGCATCTTTTATGGCAGATTCGATTTCTGTATTTAATGTATCTTCCACACTCAAATGACGGGAATCAATCCAGACCTTAATGTCATTGCTTTCAAGGGCGTTTCGGAGCGGGGTTACGAATGGGTCATCTGCTTTGGAATGGGATATGAATATTTTTTCAGGCATTCGTTTTTCCTTATTTTCAGAATATCCTTAACTTTATAAAATTAGCAGAGGGTTGTAAAGGATAATTTGTGCCTGGAAGATAACGTCGATCATTCTTTTCGGCAAACCCAGGAACAGTTCAGGGCTAAAGTCGGCTTTAGCCTGGTCAATCAATAATGAATCTTTCTTTCTAATTCATAGAGGCACATTATTTGCAATGTTTGGATCTAATGTTTTACATTTTTGGACAACCCATAATAATATTGCAATAAATTTAGAAGTTTAGATTATTGTTCAAACCGTGCGATATTTATGCGCACTGTTTTTTTCAATGTATTTCATATCAAATTAGAAAGATTGAAACATGAAACGTTTTTACTCTTTAATCGTTCAGGCATTGCTGATGTTTGGATTGATAAATGTTTCGCTCCCATCCGCATGGTGTGATTCTGACAAATCCTATTATTTTCCATCAATTGAATCCGTTGGTTTTATTCGTAGAGATAGTGTGCCTGTTGCCGGCACCATTCATTCCAGTGAACATAATCAGGTAATGATAGGCTGGAATCAATCCCTTTTTATTAAACCTCACCATGATCATATCTTTAAAAAAAATGAACGATATGTTGTTTTTAAGAAGGCGGATGAAATTTTTTATGATGATCGCTCCCTGGGATTTCATTATCAAATTAAAGGTGTGGTCAAAATAACTGCTATGAAACCCCGATTTATTCAGGGAATAATTGTCAAGTCATACCTTCCCATTCGTAAAGGCGATCTTTTGAAACCCTTTAAAAAAATGAGCCAGCATATCCCAATTACAAAGGATGTGCCTTACATTCGTGGCCATGTCATCGAATCTGCGGAAACCAAAAGAATGATTGGCGAAGGTGATGTTGTGTATATTGATAAGGGACATGTCAATGGAATACGTCCTGGAAATCTGTTTAATATTTTTGAACATCAGGAAAAAGATTTTGAAATGTCCAGAAGGGCTGAGTTTGTTGATCCATCAAAATCATATCCATCCGCACGATTGCTGATTCTTACAACAGAAAACGAAACTGCGGCGGGTTTGATTGTATGGTCTAAAAACGAATTGTTGATGGCCCATCAACTGGATGTTCATTAAATTATAAATAATCAGAATAGAAGGAGTCTATTGTGAAAAAGCAAATAATAAAAAAACTGATCATTTTTTGCATGATGCTTATGCTTTGCATCCTGCCCATTGCTTGTGGTTCTGGGGGTGGGGGCTCTGATAGCGGAGAGACCTCAACAACAGATACGACAACAACGGATCCAACAACCACATCGTCTGTGGAAAACATTAAAATTTCGGCTGAAAATACCAATATTGAAGCTTCGAATAACAGTTCGACACAAATTACTGCACAGGTGTTGGATAAAAACAATAATCTGATGCCTGATGTCGAAGTTACATTTTCCACAACCAAGGGCAGTATTGGACAGCCTGCTCTGACAAATGAACAGGGCATCGCTGTTGTTGCGTTGTTTGCAGTAGAAAGCGATTCTGGCGATCTGGAGGCAGATGTTCGGGCGCGTGCCGGAAATGTTTATTCTGATTACATTACAATAACATTTACTGCCACAAAACGATATGTCACCGGCCGGGCATATGACACCTTTGGACGTCCCATTGCCAATGCTTCGGTCTCTGCATTTTCAGAGTATACACAGAATGTTGTTACTGATGAGAATGGCTATTATCAAATGTGGCTGCCTGAAGGTGATCACACCGTGGTAATTTCTCATCCGGATTATGCAGAAAGCTATCAAAGCGTCCAGATTTCTGAGAATGATAAACAAATCCAAAATGATGGACTCCTTATTGCCTCCAATGTTTCGCCAAAAGGTCATTCTTTTGATGATGTCAATAAGTTTTACTCCAATTCAATTGACAATAAAGGCATGGCGACATTGATAATTCCCCAGCAAAGTCCAATTACCATCACAGTAAACAACCAGAATACCACCAGTGCTGATATTGCCATTGAATACTTTGAATCAGAACAGATTCTGCCCGTTCCATTACCCGATTCATCGAATTATGCAAGGTCAAATTTTGTTGATGGTCAATCGCCCAGTGTGGTGATTTCAATTAAACCTGGCACAATGAAATTAAATACAATGGCCACATTAAGCCTTCCCAATCCAGATGGATTAACAGATAAAAGCAATTCAATATTACACTATTTACCTGATAAGCATATATGGGTTGATATTGTGCCGCTTGATGGCACCGCCAATGATCAAACCATTCAAATATCTGAAGGTGGCATATATGGCATCTTTTTTAATGAAGATGCAAAAAATAAATTTAAACTGGTGCAAGGATATACCACAAATCCAAATTCATTTGTATTTATTGGAGACAAAGTCGTTGAAAGTAATGAAAATGGATATTTCAGTGCTAAGGTTTATCAACAGGATATTGTAAAAGCATATGTTTATGATCCTACGACACAATCTGTTTCAGAAATTTCTGTTGATACCAATGGCGGAAGTGATGAGCCTGTCGATGCCTTTATTGCAGATATGTCATTAAGTGCTGATCCTGGGAGTATTCATGCGGATGGCAAAAGTTCATCAGTTATTACTGCATTGCTGCGAAATCACAATAATAACCCTGTTGTAGGTGTTGAGGTTGTTTTTCAAACCAGCGATGGCACCATTCAGTATAAGGCCACAACCGATGAAAATGGCAGGGCCTCTGTTTCTTTATTCAGTTCAGAGTTCGCTCATGATGTCACTGTTTCAGCCAAGTACAGTACATATAAGGATGACATCAATGTCAAATTTGTCGATCCGCCTTCTGCCGCACCTGGTAGTATATCAATCGATCTTTCTCAATCTGTCATTCAAACCATTCCTCTATCTGCTTTTCCGAATTCAGCCATTATTACCGCACACATCAGTGATGCCAACAGAAATCCAATTAAAGATGGCACACCGGTCACATTCAAAACAACTATTGGCGATATTGACAATGACACTGATGGGCCTCAGACATCAGTGACTGCTTTTACGACAAAAGGCAAAGCTGTTGCCATTTTAACAAGCAATAATAAAAATGTTGGCATTGCAGAGATAACTGTTATTGCCGGAACAATTACTGAAGAAACCCAAATAACCATTGCTCCTGGGCCTGTTAATGAAATTCGTTTTTTAAGCACACGATTTAACCTCACTGCTGATGATACAACACAAGTAACTTTGACCGCCCTTGTATCTGATGAAAACGAAAACTTAATTGATGGTGACACAATTTCATTTATATTAGAAAGAACAATGGATGACTATGGCAGTCTGTCATCAAAAACAACAACCACTAAAAATGGGCTTGCCTCAGTTTCTTACAAATCGGGTTCTCAATCGGGAACCATTACTGTGACTGCAATTTCTCTTTCATCGAACAATACGATCACTTCAATAAACAATATTATTATCAATTTGGCAAATGCCCCAATTAACCAAATAAATTTAACAACTGATGAACTGACACTTGAACCCAATAAAACATGTGTGATTACGGCTCAAATATTAAATCAAAATAACAGTTTAATTAATTATGACAAAAAAATTAGTTTTCAAACAACCCGCGGGGATATCGATGATGAAAACAACCCCAGGGATGGTGTTCAGCAAATTATTGATGTTATGTCTCATAATGGTATTGCAAGAGCAATATTAAAAAGTCCAAGTAATATTCAGGGACTTGCAACAGTTACAGCCAGTGTTGATGGCAAGTCCGATTCGGTCAATATCCAGTTTGTGCCTGGTCCTGTGGCAAATATTCAATTATCAGCCGCACCGGCAACAATTTATGGTGATGGTAAAAGCCAAAGCGTCATTTCAGCGATGGTTACAGATAAAAATGGCAATATTGTTCTGGATGGAGAACCCATTCATTTCTTTTCTTCTGACGCGCCTGTCGATATGACAGCATCAACATTGAATGGCATTGCAACATTTACCTATCATTCAAGTATTGGTGCCAAAAGTATTACGATTACAGTACGCTCTGAAAATGGCATTACAAATATTGTGAATATTTATCAAACTGCCACTTTACCCAAATACATGTCGTTATCTGTATCACAGGTTACTGTCAAATCAGATAATTCGGATCAGGCTGAAATTATTGCAATTATAAAAGATGAAAGCAATACAGTTATTCCGGGTATTTCTGTACAGTTCAGCGCAAGTGGCGGACAATTACTCAAAAGCCAGGATTATACCGATGAGCAGGGGCAGGCCAGTACAACTTTTTCGTCAGGCACAGATAACAAAACCAACAGAGAAATTATTGTTACGGCTGAAGTTGAAGGTGCTGCTTTAAAGCGCGACATACCGATAAAAATTGTGGGATCAAGCGTCAACCTGTCTTGTGATAATTCGATCATTACAAAAGATGGCAATGTCACTGCAAAACTGGTTGCATCAGCGAAAGATGCCGGGAATGTGCCTGTATTTGATGTGCCATTGCGTTTTGCGGTAAAGAAATCTTCTGAAAATAAAGGTGACATCACAATTAAAATTAATGGTACGTCTTATTCTGAAACACAGTTGCAAGATGTGTCTGTCAAAACCGATACCCTGGGGCAAGTTGAAATTATTGTTTCAGGCACAAAAGGAACACAGGATGGTCTGGTGTATGTGGATCTTGCAGTGGGTGCGCTTGGATACACTGCTACTCAGCAATTTGAATTAAAAGAAACGGGTTATACTGTCAGTTTTACTGAACCAATAGAAGATCGTATTACATACATGGTGGATGCAGATTCGGTTCAATTAACAGTGTCTGCCAGTCAGGGATATACGCTGATTTTCTCGACATCTCTGGGAAGTTTTTCCAATGGCTTGAAAATTCAGGAAATCATTTGCGATACATCCGGCATGGCATCAACCACTTTTACCGCATCAGTTGCAGGACTGGCATCTATTCAGGTTTATGATCAACAGAATCCATCAATTACCGATTCTTTAAAAATTGCCATTGTACAACCACCTGAAAAAGCAGCACAATTAACGCTTCAAGCCGATCCAAAAGTGATTGGGCTGAGTACCGATACAATCAAGGACACTTCTGAAATTATTGCAAAGGTGTTAACCAGTGAGGATTCAGGAAGTCAGGTCGTTGGCAATGCAACTGTCATATTTTCAATCGAAAATCCAACGGGTGGGGGAGAATTTATTGATCCGGTCAGTGTTCAAACTGACATCTCTGGTCGCGCCAGAACAACCTTTACATCTGGAACATTAAGCTCTGATGCACAGGGTGTTAAAATTATTGCCAAAATTCAAAACAGTAGTGTTCCTGCCAGAGAAGTCAGTATTAAAATTGGTGGATCAACATCATCAATGAGTATTGGTACAGCCACTGAATCAAAAATACTGAATCCCACTACCTATGCAACCCCCATGTCAATAATCGTCAGTGATTCCAATGGTAACCGCATGGCAAACACGAATATATCATTAAGTTTATGGCCAGTAAGATATCGCACCGGTTACTGGCAGGATGAACCGGATTGCAAACCCATTATAACCGGTTCTTTTCCCAATGAAGATACCAATAAAAATTTGATCATGGATAATCTGGCTGAAGATGTTAACGAAGATGGCCAGTTGACGCCACCAGCCTCTGCCGCAGGTAATGTGCCGCCAATTGTCACAACTGATGAAAATGGTGTAGCCAATTTTGATCTGGTTTATCTGAAAAGTAATGCTGTCTGGATTGTGAATCGTCTTGAAGCCAGCACCATTGTTCATGGTTCGGCAACCACAGAAGTACTCGATTTTGTGCTTCCCTACGTAATCTCTGATGCCTGCTTTCTGGATCCATCCCCATTTGATAATGACAATGCTGTGCTGCAACTGGAAAGTATGACCTTTAAATCGACATCAGATACGATTATTGCTGATGGTTCCAGCAGTGCTGTTTTAACCGCCAGATTGCTGGACCACAATGAAAATGAAGTCGAGGATAATCAAAAAATTACGTTTTCAACAACCAGTGGTTGTCTTACCAGTGCTTTATCTTCAACTGTTTCTGAAGATAATTGCCAACAAAGCATTGATATTAATAATACAATGGGCGTCATTCAGGTGAAGCTTTTTTCCGCAAGAAAAATTGGGAATGCCACTGTGACTGCAATGGCAGAAAATGGTGTCAATGCAGTCATTGGGCCTGTTTCCTTTATTCCAGGTCCGCCCAGCAGGATTATTATTGTTCCGGACCAAAATGCCTTGAATGCGGATGGAGAAAGCAAGTCTGTTATTCTGGTTAATGTACTGGATAAAACTGACAATCCTGTTGCTGATGGCGAGTCTGTTCGTATGGAAATTGATCGCGGCAATCTGAATAAATTTGTGGGACAGACGCAGGATTCTCTTATCACTTTCGAGTTTACTGCACCCGGGTCAATTCCATCAGAGACATACGCCAATATCACAGTGACAACCACCAACAATATTGTCAAAACTGGCCGAATTCTGCTCAAACCATTTGTAAAAACCATTGATATAATGAGTGAACGCACCACGATTCAATCCATAGAACCTGCATTGATTACAGCCACAGTCAAAGACTCCAAAGACATCCCCATGGCCGGAATTCCGATTACATTTCAAGCCACTGGTGGAAATCTTGGAAGTAGTTCAGACATTGTTGAAACGATTGTTTACAAAACAACTGATCACAATGGACAGGCGGTTGTCCGATTTTCTCCAGTGAATCGTCTGACCGGTGAAGGCAAGGTGGTTGTAAAAGCCGGTACAGTGACTGCAGAAACAGTCATTACTGTTGCACCAGGGCCGGTACACAATATTGTTCAGGTCAAGGCCACGCCCTCTTCCATTGATGCCGACAATCAAAGCACATCAGAAATATCAGCAATGGTTCTCGATGAACTGGGCAATCCAGTGGCTGATGGCCAGTGGATTCAATTTACACCTTCAGTGGCGAACGCCAAAATATATCCCACCAATGGGATGGTTTCTACGCAGGATGGCCTGGTCAGCCTGATTTATACTGCTTCGTCAGAATTTGGTCTTGTTTCAATTAAAATTTGTGCTGTAAGTGATCAGGATATTTGCGAAACAGTAGAGATCATTCAAAAGCAGGCACCTGTCAGCAGTGTGAATGTTATCACCAGCGATGCTGTCTTAATGGCTGGTGAAACCTGTCAGATTACTGCCATATTAAAAGATGCCGGCGGACAGTTGATTGCCAGTGACACCATGGTAATTTTTAAAAGCACCATTGGAGATATTGATGCCAATAAACCAGGCGTTCAGAATGCAATCATGACAAAAGCCTTCAATGGCTTAGCATCAACATCGCTCAAAGCACCGACCAATATACTGGGCGATACAAATATCAGTGTTCTGGTAGAAAATTTTTCAGGTACGGCTCAAACGTCATTGAATATTATTCCCGGGCCAATTCATAATATTCATCTGACAGCCGCACCCGATATAATTGATTCAATCACTCAAAAAGAAAGTATTATTACTGTAACCGCTACAGACATTCATGGCAATCTGGTTGCTGATGGCGAAAGTATCCGATTTACCAAAACAGGTGCCGGACATTTATCCGCACCCGGCGGTTCGACCATTAATGGCCTTGCCACTGTTACATTGTCTGCGGATGCCAGTGCAGGCATGGTTTCAATTATTGCAGCTTCAGACAATGGCAACACATCCAATATCGTTTTTGTCAATATATCTCAGGTGCTGCCAGCTACAATGTCCATATCGACATCAAAAACTTCTGTAAAATCAGATGATTCTGAACAGGCAGAAATCAAGGTCATTGTTTTAGATGAAAACAACTTTGTTCTGCCTGGCATTAAAGTCACCTTTAATGCCAGTGGTGGACAATTAAAAATTGTGAATGATGTCACCGATGCTAATGGAAAAGCCAGTGCATATTTTTCATCTGGAACTGTGGATCAAAACAATCATACTGTCGTTATCACTGCCAGTATCAGTAATCTGACACCAGTACAAATTCCAGTGAGAATCAGCGGTTCAACTGTTACGCTTGAAACAGATAACACGAACATTACAGTGCCTTCAGGAAATTCATCCATTTCCAGCATTCTGGTTGTCAGTGTGAAAAATGCGGGGGGAATTCCAGTATTTAATACGCCACTCACATTTGAATGGGATGAAAATTATCTTAAAATTTCTGATGATGTCGATGGCGACATACTACATGCCTCAGATACACGCGCTACAGATGTTAATGGACAGTATACCTGTAAAGTTGAGGGACTCGCAGAAATGGATGAAGTCAGTCTCAAAGTATTTGCATTGAATGCCGGTGCCGAACAAATATATAAGGTAAGCGCGCCGGGCAATGCTTTTTCCATTGTATCTCCTGATATATCACCATATCAACTGAGCGTGGGCTCACCTTTAAGCATTCAGGTGATGGCACGTCCAGCCGGCGTGACCACAGTTGTTTTTTCAGCCTCTATCGGTGCTTTTGAAAATAACGAAAATGTATTTGAAAAGTCTGTTCCCCAGGGAAGTGATATTGTCGAAACAACATATCAAGCCCCAATGGCTGGTCTGACCACGATTCAGGTCTTTGACAAATACCGAAAGCTTATTTCAGATTCGCTCAAGGTTGCGGTAACCCAGCCCACAGAAAAAGCAGGGAAATTAATTCTAAATTCCAATGCAATGGTCTTACCGCCAAGTTCCGGCGGAACTATGCATAGCGTCACACTCAAAGCCAAAGTGCTTACAACAAATAATCAGGTCGTTGGCAATGCACCGGTTGTATTCACCATACTCAATCCAACAGGTGGTGGGGAATCCATTTCACCTGTCATTTCATTTACGAATGATACGGGTATTGCAGAAACCTTGTTTTCATCGGGTTCGCTCAGTTCTGGAAGTGATGGCGTCAGCGTTAAGGCGGCAATTGTTGGAAAACCAGAAATCTCGCAAACTGTAAAGATTGTCATTGGTGGTTCGGTAGGTTCCATATCAATTGGTATTGGCACAGACGTCAAAGATAAAGACTCCACACAATATTCACTGCCCATGTCCATTCTTGTTTCAGATGCCAATGGAAACAGTGTGCCGGGTGCGGAGGTGTCATTGGGTTCATGGCCAACACAATACAGAACAGGTCAATGGGGTGAAAATGTGGTGTTTGACGATGAAGGTAAACTTCAAACATTAGATCCACCCTGTCGGGCTTATATTACCGGCACATTCAATAATGAAGATGTGAACAAAAATCTCTTATTGGATGAAGGCGAAGACATGAACCATGACAATCAATTAACACCGCCAAATTCATCCGCAGGCAATCTGCCATCGTCAGTCACAACCGATGCCTCTGGTGTGGCCAATTTCGAGCTGGTATATCTTAAAATGAATGGTGCATGGATACAAACAGAAATTTTTGCCAGCACAACCGTGCATGGCACAGAAACAGTATCATCAGTGAAATTCAATCTGCCTGTGGCTGTTGATGATGTTTGTCATTTGCCATCATCACCCTATGAGCCGCCTGATGATGGTAACCTCAATGGACAGGTCGAAAAAATTCTATTGTCTGCAACCCCCAATACTTTAATTCGTGATGGTCGCAGCAAGAGTACAATTCAAGCCATTGTCACTGATGAAGATGGCTATCCGGTGGTTGATGGTGAAATGATTCGATTTGAAATCACTCAAGGCAAAGGGACAATTTCAACAACATCGGCATCAACATCATCCGGACGCGCCAGTATCATTTATACCGCCGCATCGAATACTCAGGATACCACTCAGGTTGTCTTGACCGCATTGTCTTCAAACAATGCGGTCTCTCAAACAGTGACTATTCAATTAATTCCTGCATCAATTGAAATGAATGCTACGCCGCCCAATATTCCGGCTGATGGTGAAACCCAGGCCCTGATTTCGGCAGTTTTGAAAGATGGAAACAATAATCCGGTGATCAATGGTGAAGTCAAATTTTCATCATCATTGGGAACCGTTCAAGCCAGTGGATTTACCAATGAGTTTGGTAAGGCGACAGCCATACTGGTCAGTTCCAAACAATATGGCACAGCAACTGTTATTTCGGAATACAGCGGCTATACCCAGCAAATTAACGTAGTTTTTGAAAAACTACCCGGTGATCCCATTCCATCAAAAATATCCCTGGCCACGTCACAGGTTGCTGTAAAATCCGATAACAAGGAACAGGCCACAATCAGTGCCATTGTTCTGGATAAATATAATGCGGTATTAAAAGATATTAATGTTATATTTAGAGCCAGTGATGGACAATTATCTGTCAGTTCGGTCAAGACAGATGAAAATGGAGAAGCCTCCACTCAATTCAGTTCTGGTGCACACGATAAAACGAACCGCACTGTTACGATTACTGCTGAAACCGGTGGTCTGACACCTGTTCAGATTCCTATTGTTATTACCGGATCATCAGTTGCACTGGAAGCGGATAATTCAAGTATTACTTTACCATCACAATCAACCGATTATACTCAAATCAGCGCGCTGCTGGTAATCAATGTTACCGATGCCGGTGGACAGGGCGTATTTAATACTCCCATTGATTTGATTTGGGAAGGCACTGGTGATATTGAAATTGAAGATCCATCGGGGATTGGTATTCCAACAGTCAAGGGGTTTAAGCTCTGGTCTGATGTCACAGGAAAGGCTTCTGTTTTAATTAAAGGTAAATCTTCAGGTGAAGTTAACGTGATTGCCAGTGCGTTGGGCGCAACAGCCAATAAAGCTTTTCATGTAAGCGCACCAGGCTTTGCATTTGGTATTATTTCTCCACAGATGGAACCCTACAGTCTGGTCGTTGGTGAACCCTTACCCATTACTGTACGTGGTGGCCCGCCAGGAAATTACACAGTGGTGTATTCTACCACGAGCGGCCATTTTGAAAACAATGAAGCTGTCATTGAAAAAGCAACAACGCCTTATGGTATCGCAACGGCTGTATTTGTATCAGACAAAGCCGGTATGGCGACAGTTCAAGTTTTCAATCAGGGCAATTATCAAACATCAGATTCAATTAAACTGGCAGTATATCAACCCATTGATAAAGCACAAAAAATACTGCTTCAATCCAGTTCCTCCTCAGTGCCAATCAGCAATGGCAGCACACAAAACAGTATTACACTGCGCGCAACAGTTACAACAGATTATACAACCCATAATCAGGTGGTCGGTAACGCGCCAGTTTTGTTCTCCATTGTCAATCCAACAGGCGGTGGAGAATTTATTTCACCTGTAATTGTCTACACAGATAACAGTGGTGTCGCAACCACACGTTTTACTTCCGGTTCATTGGGATCAACAGCCAATGGGGTCACTGTTGAGGCAGGATTATTAAGTCGCCCGGAAATAAATGAACATCTGGATATTGTCATCGGCGGTGTTGCCGGTTCAGTGGCAATTGGCCGGGGAACCAGCGGCGATATCAAAACAGTGGGAACATCAGCTTATGCCTTGCCCATGTCTGTACTGGTTGCTGATGCCAATGGCAATAGGATTGCTGGTGCACTTGTTTCGTTAAATACATGGCCGGCCAAGTACCATACTGGATACTGGAAAGCAAACGTTGTTTACGACTATGCCGGCAAGCCATATACGCTTGATCCGCCGTGTTTGCCTGTCAGAACCAGTGATTTTCCCAATGAGGATCTCAATGAAAACCTGTTCATGGATCCGGGTGAAGATTCAAACAACGATGGTGAACTGACACCACCCAATTCTGCCGCAGGAAATCTGCCATCAACAGTCATTACTGATGAAAATGGCGTGGCCAATTTTGATCTTATTTATCTCAAAGCCAGTGCGGCATGGATTACCAATCGCATTCAGGCATCAACCTATGTACATGGCACAGAAACAGTCAGTTCGATCAGTTTTGTGCTGCCAAACCACTTTGATGATGTCTGTAATTTACCCAATTCACCTTTTGTCAATTATACCGGCGCGGTAGATTCCATTAAACTGACAGCCAGCCAGACCTATTTGATTGCCGGTCAAAGCGGCATTATTTCCGCATTGATAAAGGATGATGAAGGTAAGATAATTGCTGACAATACAACTGTTTATTTTGTTGCATCAGGCGGAGATATCAATAAGGAACTTCCGGGTAATCAGCCAACCTATTCAACAACAACAGTCGGTGGTATTGCCAGTGCAACACTTGTCAGTCCGGTTGATGACCTGTCACCTATTGAAGTAACTGTTCGTGCCGGTGATTTTTCCGACACCATTTATATTGATGTTGTTTCTGTGCCGCCAGCACAAATGTCTTTATCTACCTCAAAAATTTCTGTGAATTCGGATAATTCAGATCAGGCCATCATTACTGCCATTGTTTTGGATGCGAACAACTCTGTATTGTCAGGTGTCAATGTATCATTCCATACAACCAGTGGTCAGGTATCTGCCGGATACGCGCCAACTGATGAAAATGGTATGGTCGAAGTGATGTTCTCCTCAGGAAATGTCGATCGTTCCAATCGAACCGCAACCATTACAGCGCAGGCTGAAGGTCTGACGCCGGTTCAAATCCCCATTCTGGTAACCGGTTCCACCATTGAAATGATTTCTGAAAAGTCCAATATTACTGTTGATTCCGGTGCGCCGGGATATTCACCTATCACCGATCTGTTAAAAATCAAGGTCATGGATTCAGGTAAAAAACCTGTCTTTGGGGCCGATATTGAAATCAGTGTTGAAAATACCGGTACAAGAAAGGTGGATCTGAAAATTAATGAAGGAAATACGTATAAATCTATTTTTGCAGATGCGGCAAGTAAAACAGCAATTATTAAGAGCAATGTATTGGGTGAAGCTGAACTTTGTGTTGAAGGACGTTATTCTGGTAATGTCGTTGTAAAGGCCAGATCTCTCGGCGCGACAGCAACGACAGATTATAAAGTTTCTGAAGATGGTGATGAATTTGGTATTATCTATCCTGAAACAGATATTCACAGCGCATTTGTCAATGAACCGCTCATGTTGACTGTTCAGGCAGGAACCAGTGGGGTCAATACAGTTGTATTTTCAACAACCAGTGGATTCTTTGATATCAGCCAGAACAATGTGATTGATGTGCCGGTAATCAATGGCAAAGCAGCAGCAATTCTGGAATCCAATGTTGCCGGCCTGGCAACGATTCAGGTGTATGATAAAGATAATTATCAAACATCAGATTCAATTAAAATTGCATTTTCGCAACCCAAAAATAAAGCGGATAAAATACTGCTTCAATCCAGTGCCAGTTCGTTGCCAGTCAGTCTGGGCAGTATAGAAAATACAATCAACTTAAAAGCCACAGTCTTAACAGATTATACTTCTGGCAGGCAGGTTGTTGAGAATGTACCGGTTCTGTTCTCAATTGAAAACCCAACAGGCGGCGGGGAGTTTATTTCACCGGTTATTGTTGTGACAGACTCATCAGGTATTGCCAGTACGCGGTTTACATCGGGCTCGTTGGGATCGAGTGCGGATGGTGTTGTAATAAAAGCCATATTAATTAACAAGCCGAATGTTGAAGAAAGTATAAAAGTTGTCATTGGCGGAGTTGCCGGTTCTGTGGCTATCGGCAGGGGAAGCAGTCTGGATCTTGTGGCGTTGAATCCCTCAACTTATGCACTTCCCATGTCAGTCCTTGTTTCTGATGCCAATGGTAACCGCATGGCCAATGCGCAGGTATCATTGAGTGTATGGCCCACAAAATATTCCACAGGTTATTGGGGTTCTGATCCTTTCCAGGGAACATCCTCATATGTCCTGTGCAGTCCCAACATACTTGGAACATATGAAAATGAAGACATCAATGAAAATATATATCTGGATCCAGGTGAAGATCTCAATGGTGATGGTGAATTAACCCCACCCAATGCATCTGCCGGAAATTTACCATCATCGGTAACAACTGATGAAAATGGTGTGGCCAATTTCAATCTGGTATATTTGAAATCAAGTGCTGTCTGGATTACAAACCGCATCAGGGCCACAACATATGTTCATGGCACAGAAACACGTTCATCAGTGACATTTACATTACCCTACATGACTGCTGAATCCTGTGAAATGCCCAATGCGCCTTATGTGAATTTGACCGGTTCTGTCAAAGAATTGAGTCTGGTGCCTGAAAGTGAATATATTGTTGCCGGCAATTCATGCAATGTTGTGGTTACTGTTTTTGATGATGAAGATAAACCCATTCGCGGTAATATTCCTGTCGTATTCAATACAACAGCCGGTGATATTGATCCAGATATTCCAGGGGTTCAATCCCAAAAAACAATGGTCACGAATAATGGTCAGACACAGATTCAGTTGTTCAGTCCCACTAATGTTGTGGGATCAGTTTCTATCACTGCTGAAGCATCTGGCGTTACAACCAATGCAAATGTTGAAGTCATTCCAGGTAATATGGACAAAATTAATATCACCGCCACCCCCAATAATTTAACAGCTGATGGTGAAAGTACGTCACAAATCGTTGCAATGGTAACAGATAGATATGGCAACCCGGTTATTGATGGTGAATTAATAACATTTTCAAAAACTGGCAATGGCATATTAAGTGATAACAGCGCAACCACAAAATCGGGTAAAGTAGAGTTGACATATCAAGCAGCATCAAACTCTGGCAGCGTGACAATTCGTGTGGAATCTGCAACCTATACACACATCTTTGATGAAATTGTTATTCCATTGATTCGGGCAGAAGTGGGCTCTGTGGTTATTGAAAGTGACAGCTATATCCTGAATGCGTTTGGCAGTACGCCTGCTGATCCAGATTCTTATAGTGCCATTATTTCTGTAACTGTGAAAAAGGAAAACAGCGAACTGGTTGAGGACGGCACGCTGGTGACCATTGAAACAGATATGGGCGATCTGGATCATATAAACAATACAATACAAGGTATTCAGAGCAAATTGATGGCTTCAACACTCAATGGTATTGCACAGGTTATGATCACCAGTCCACGCAATATGATTGGTGATGCTGAAATTATTGCCACAGCCGGCGGGAAGTCTTCAACAGCAAAAATTGCCATTGTTCCCGGGCCTGTTTCCAATATCGCCATGAGTGCAACACCCGAATATATGACTGCTGATGGCAAATCTCAGAGTCAGATCAAAGCAATGGTTACAGATGGCAATGGCAATCCGGTTGTCAATGGTGAAACCATATTGTTTGAAATTACACATGGTGGTGGTCTACTGGGAGCAACTGGTATATTGGGCCAGGCTGCAACAATTGATGGCATTGCAGAAATAATCTATACTGCGGCCTCAATACCGGGCACAATCACCATTTCTGCAACAAGTTCTTCCAGCGGTGTCAACAATAATATTAATGTATCGCTCACAAAGATCGGTGAAGCGGTTCTTTCTGTTGAAAGCAGCAAGGCCTATCTTGTGGCTGATGGATCCAATTGTATTCTGACAGCCATTCTGACTGATACTTCCGGCCAGTATGTACCTGACGGCACATACATTAAATTTGTCACCTCAATGGGGGATCTGGACAGTCAGAATACGCCATTGACAGGTGTTCAAAATGAGATCCGGATCTCCACTGTCAATGGACATGCATCAGTTGTATTGACAAGCCCCACAAACATGATTGGCACAGCAAAAGTGACAGTCAGTGCCGGTGAGTTGAGCAACGAATTAGATATCAGTATTGTTCCTGGTCCTGCAAGCTGGATACAGCTCATCGCAACGCCCAATAATCTTAATGCCGATGGTATCAGCACCAGCAGTATTAAAGCCATTGTTACTGATATTCATGGCAACCCGGTGATAAATGGTGAAACCATCAACTTTGCTTTACAGGATAACAATGGCCGGCTGTCATCAGATACAGGCTCCACAATTGATGGTGAAACCACTGTGATGTATACTGCGGGTTATACTGAAGGCAAAGCAAGCATCATGGCATGGTCTGATTCTTACAGTCAGGTACGTCAATCGGTTGAAATTGTGTTGATCGATTCTGGCATAAAGGTGGATTCCATTCTCCTTGAATCAACAAAAGATGCCATTGTTGCGGATGGTTCGTTCTGTGAAATTATCGCCACTGTGCGAAATGTTTCGGGTAACATTGTTGAAGATGGCGCACGTGTCACATTTACCACAACACTGGGGGATCTGGATCCTTATACACAAACTGTTTCAGGTGTTCAAAAATCGATTATTGCAAAAACGATGAATGGCCAGGCGCGCGTCAGATTGTTCAGTCCAACCAACATCCTGGGTAAGGCTGAAATCATTGCGACTATTGGCGGGGTTTCACAGATGATTCAAATTGAAATTATTCCAGGCTTGCCAAAAAATATTGTTTTGACTGCCTCGCCGAACAATCTGTTTGCCGATGGAATCAGTACGTCATCAATCAATGCATTTGTTTCAGATGCCTATGGCAATACAATTGTTGATGGAGAAACCATTACGTTTACCCTGACTGGCAGTGGACAATTTGCGAAAACCGGATATACACAGGCAACATCATCCACTCAGGGTGGAAATGCCTCAGTCAGCTATATTGCAGGAACAGTCACCGGAACAGCAACCATTGTTGCCAGAGCAGCATCCAATGGCATTACGCAATCTATACCTGTGACACTGATCAATGGTGATATTGAAATTGATACGGTCATCCTTCATTCATCAAAAACAATTCTGTCTGCCGGTGGTTACACATGTACATTAGAAGCCACTGTGAAAGATCAGAATGGCAATTTTATCAATGGCACGATGGTCACTTTCACCACTACAATTGGTGATATCGACAATGAACATTCAGGAATACAGCAAATCATTTCCAGCGCAACTGTAAATGGACAGGCCGCTGTTGTATTGACAACCCCCACCAACATTCTGGGTGAAGCCATTGTTACAGCCACTGTGGGCGGCAAAACTGCTGAAGAAAAAATTACAATTGTCCCCGGACCTGTTGGTCAAATCAATCTGTCTGTTACTTCCAATGCAGATGATTTGACAACTTCAACTACCAGCGAAACAATTATCAAAGCCAGTGTGATGGATCGCAATGGCAATAATGTTGTTGATGGCGAAACAATCGTATTTACCATAGATATTCGAGGCGGAGAAACAAGGTATTATACGCGATCAACTGTATCCGGTGTCGCTGAAATGACATACTTGCTGTCTTCATCATCAGAAACAGTCACCATTACGGCAACATCACTGTCAAGCCTGATAAAAGCGAGCAAAACAATCAATCTGTCTGATCCCAATGTCATGTCACCCCATGATATGTCTATTTCTACCAGCAAACAGAGTGTGCTGTCCAGTAATACCGATGAAGCGATCATTACAGCCATTGTACTGGACAAGAATTATGCTGTTTTGTCAGGAATCAAAGTCAATTTTTCCGCCAACGGCGGTCTGTTATCTCTTGGCTCAACAGAAACCGGAACTGATGGACGCGCGACAGTTAGTTTTGCTTCCGGTGCACTGGATAAACAAAATAGAATTGTCACCATTACTGCCAGTGTTGAAGGTCTTGTGCGAACCATACCCATTCAAATTATCGGTTCGACAGTAGATATGACTTGCGATAAAACAAGCCTGACTGATGATGGCAGCCTTGTGGCAAGCTGTACAGCAAAAGCAAAGGATGCTTCAAATCAAAGTGTTTACAATACCCCTATTTCATTTCTGGCAGGCACCACCAGTGAGGGGAATCCCAGTGCTGCCATAAGGGTTTCTGTTTTGAACGAAGTTGGGGAAACCGCTTATACTATTACCGGTGGAAATAGTGGGGTGTATTCTTCAACAGGTGGTCATTCCGGACCATACACTGCGATGACCAATATTGATGGTAAAGTGAATTTCAAAATTCGTGGGATTATTGATAAAATAGGACTTTCAAATCTGCTTGTGCAGGGATTGGGTGATCGTAGTCAGCAGGAATTTATTATCAATAGACCAGCAAATGCGTTTGGCATTATTGAAACCAGTCCTGCTGTTAATGATAACGACATTGTTGCATTAAGCGTAGACAGTTGGATGGGGATTACAGTCAATGCGGGAACATCAACAGCCGATCCGGTTACCATTGTCTTTTCAACCAGTGTCGGAAAATTTGGAAATGGTAAATCAATCGCTCGGGTTCAGGTTGCTCAGGCAGGCGGTACAGCTTTCACGCAATTACGTTCAAGTGTTTCAGGGCTGGCATCAATTCAGGTCTACCGGGAAGACAATAAACAAATTTCAGATTCCATGAATGTGGCCATATCTCACTCACCAGATAAGGCAGGGCAATTGTTACTTCAGTCGGAAGCCAATTTTGTTCCCATGAGCAAAAATGGAGTGGTACATACAGTGGAACTAAAAGCAACTGTATTGACTGCTGCCAGCCTGGGAAGTCAGGTTGTGGGTAATGCACCGGTTGTATTCTCCATTGTCAATCCAATCGGCGGCGGGGAGTTCTTATCGCCAGTTGTGGTTTATACCGATAGTTCAGGTGTTGCCCGAAGTATATTTACTTCAGGAAGCATTGGATCAGATTCAAAAGGGATAACCATTACTGCAACACTGGTCGATAATTCAACCATTACCAATCATGCCAATCTGATTATTGGCGGTACACCTGGATCGATCAGTATTGGTATGGGCAAGAAAACAACATCACTGAATGAAACGACCTATTCATTGCCAGTATCTGTATTGGTGTCTGATGCCAATGGCAGTAATATTTCCGGCATTTCGGTTTCTTTGAATATCTGGCCGGAAAAATACTCCACAGGATATTTTCTAAATACTTCCGGTTGTAATGTTGTATTTACTGGAACATTTCCCAATGAGGATATCAATCAAAATTTGATCCTTGATGCTGGCGAAGACCTGGATAACAATGGTAAACTTACGCCAGCCAGTTCATCATCCGGAAATATTCCATCAATAGTATATACTGATGACAATGGGGTTGCCACATTTAACCTGGTCTATCTGAAGTCTGCCATGTGGATTACAGCGCGCCTGTCGGCATCAACAGTGGTTCAGGGAACAGAAGCAATGGCTGTCATGAGTTTTCGACTGCCATATGAAGAATCTGATGCCTGTAATCTGCCTGATTCCCCCTATCTGGCATCCAGTAATGATATCGCATCCATTCAATTGGGTCCTGATGCCGGAAAACAAATTGCAGCGGGCGGTATAACCTGTGATAATCAAAGCATCGATTGCAATGACCGATGGACATTCATTGAAGCCAATCTTCAGGACAACAGTGGAAATCTTGTCAAGGATGGGATGCCGGTGATATTCAAAACGACAGCAGGAAGCCTCACTGATGCCAATGCCTTGACATCAAACAGCACACCAGCGATTGCTGGTGTGCGAATCTATACTGCTGTTACGAATGCGGGTTATGCAAGGGTTAAATTGTTCAGCTCGGATAAATTAGGTAAAGCAATTGTATCGGCAGAGTCCAGTTTTATCAAAGTCAATACTGTTGTGGAATTTATACCTGGATCGGCCAGCCAGATATTGATCAATCCCAAACCAGTCAGCTTGCCGGCTGATGGTGAAAGTCAGAGCGAAATATTGATTACTGTATTGGATGCAACAGGTAATCCTGTGGCGGATAATGAAGCGGTCAATATTTCTGTGGATCATGGTGTATTGAACAGACGTGTGGATTATACGCAAAATGGCTTTGTAACGTTTATCTTTACATCGCCATCATCATTGCCAAACAATGAGGTGGCCAATATTCATGCGGTCGTTTCAAATGGAGTTGAAGCTGATGAAACCATTAATCTGACAGGGCCGCCAATTTCTGGTATCGCATTATCCATTGAACCCGAAAGTCTGCCGATGGATGGCCAGAGCAAAGCCACTGTCTTTGCAACTGTCAGTCTGTCAGGCGGTGGGAACGTTCCTGATGGCACCACTGTAAATTTCAGTATTGTAGGATGGACTGCTGAAAAGGGAAGCATTGAAGAAAATGGCTTGACAGCCGGTGGTATTGCACGCGCAATATTAACATCTGGAACAACATCTGATCCTGTCACAATCAGAGCTGAAGCCGGAGGTCGAACATCAGAACTGATCATTCGCTATACTCGTGGCAGTATGACAGTTTCAATTGTCCCCAACTCTATTCTTGGAACTGGAAAAGCGTATGCTTGCGTAACAGCAGTGCCCAGGGATGTCACTGGTAATGTGGATGAAAATGCGATTGTATTGTTTCAGATTGATAACACTGCAATGGGCGGATTTGTCGCGTACACTGATATGACCAATGAAATGCTGGCCAATGGCGGCACGTCACAATTTACAGCGGAAGTCATCAATGGGGAAGCCAGGGCCAACTTTATTGGTGCCAATATTGGCGATTCAGTTCGCATTACGGCAATATGGGATCAAAATAACAATGGCACCTTCGACAGCAGCGAAGTGTCTGGATATGAAAGTTTGGATATTCAGCCTCCGCCATCATTTATTATTATTGGTGAAAATTCACCCGATCCGGCATCAATTAATATTAAAGGAACAGGTGGCGTATCAACCTCACAGATTGTTTTTGATGTCAAAGATTCCAGCGGGCAGATGGTATCTGATGGCTACAAGATTCTCTTTTCAATAAACAGCGGACCTGATGGCGGTGAGGATATCCAGCCGGCATTTGCCTATACAAAAGATGGCAAAGTCAGTACAATTCTACGAAGCGGCTTTAAGTCCGGGCCAGTCAGTATCAAGGCGGTGTATTACAATGATACCAGTATCAGCACCAATACCAGTCAGGTGGCAATTAATGCAGGGCCGCCAGTGGGTGAAGAATTTGGTATTTCTGCAAAATATAGCAATATTTCAGGTCTATATAATTCATTCCTGGAAAACAATATCAGTATCAATGCGGGTGATGTGTATGGCAACATGATACCAGACAACACGGTGATTTCGTTTAAAACCTATAATACCGGTGGTTTGTTTCAACCGAATATTGCGGTGACACTCAATGGGATTGCATCAAATACATTGATTTCAACAGGAACCAATCCGGAACCAATTCAAGGATTTGTCTATTTAACTGCTGAAGCCAATAATGGGGGACGAACAACTCATATTACCTGTATGGAAGTCTCTTCTGGTGATAACAGAATCATTTATGCGGGAACAAATGGCGGCGGTGTATATAAATCAATTGATTCAGGAGGAGAATGGGTGAATATCAGTCGATCAACAGTATATGCTGGACAGAATGTCGTTGATCCTTATGTCAATGATATTGCTGTTGATCCAGCCAATCCAAATAATGTATACGTCGCTACAGGGTATTTGGGCAGAGGAAATGTCTATCGCAGTCTTGATGGCGGTTTGAACTGGAACAGCAATAATACCGAAGAATGGAATGGCTTACTATGGGGCTTGAACAGTGCAGTAAAATCAATCCTGTGTGATGACTATAATGGCTACTCAAAATTTATCTGGATCGGCACAGATGGTCAGGGAATTCTGTATTCAAAAGATGGTGGCGATAACTTCCTGGAATTGGGCGATACAACTCCAGCAGGAGATACGGTATTACTGTCTGAATCTGACGCCTATTCCAATCCAAACAACAGAGGTAATGGTTATTTACGCCGTCCAAATCTTTCATGCAGCACCAATGGCCAGACATGGACATTGCAATATGAGGTCTCATACAAAAGTAAAGACAATAACAGTAATGCATCATTTTCTGAAACAGTTGGCATTCAAGACAAAGTTTCACCTGAAATCTGGACAGCCAGAAAGGTAGACAATGATCACTGGACATTAACAAATGCATCGGAAACAGAAAACTATACAGCAACGCTCGATGAAAACCGCGTGGCAGTATTTGATCAGACGCCATTATCTTTTACAGTATACGAAAGTGCCGATTTCACATCAAACATCGGAGAGAATTGTGTCTTTTATCTGGCGGGTGAATGGAATGTAAGAGGTTCAATATCTGGAGTACAGGGCGTCCCGGCATCAAACAATATTTACTACAAAACAGACAATGAAGAAGTAGAATTTATCATTATATCAGGCTCTACCGCATTTGGTCATAATGATACCTTTTCATTTACAGCAGAATCCGGTGGTCTGGGCTGTGGTAAATCGGTGCAGGATATCGTAAAGGTACCCGATACCCATGGCCTGGATGCTGAACTTTTTGCAGCGACTTCTACCGGAGTTTTCAAGACTGTGAATGGCGGACGTGTATGGACCGAAACCAAAAATTTTGAGGGTGACAATATTACGACCCTTGAACTCTATAAAAGAAGTGCTAGTAACTCTGATATGGTTATTGTCGCAGGAACAAAAGATGCCGGTATCTGGTATTCTTATAACAGGGGCGATGATTGGATTTCTCACAATACAGGTTTGGGATATGGCTTGAGTACAACAAACCCAGAAGCAGATTTTGAAAATATTGGTAATGGAACGGTGATTGCGACATTACCAGATGACACCACGAATACACGCACTGAAACATGGTTTCTGGAATGTGTTGCCCAGGAAAAGAATGGCGGCAAATTTTCTGTCACCGGGTCTTCATCAGGCATTCGTTTAACTGCAACAGTGGGTGCCATATCTGAATATACTGAGATGGTGTTGTATCTTATTGATGGTGAAAAAGATTTTGAGATTGGTGATAAATTTACCTTTCGCACAATCAGAGATTCAAGTATGGAAATAAGGGATCTGCTTTTGTATGATGATTATCAGAATCAGTCCCGGTTGTATGCGCTGACATATTTCTGGGGTGTACAGGAACCGCATGCTGTTGGAAGTATTTATTCAGTTGATATTCAGTCATATGTACCTTCCGGTTCGTGGACAAGAGTGGATGAAGTACAAGGATTACCAACGTATGAGCCCCCAGGAGATATTTCCCTGTTTGCACAACATGTCATTGCGACAGATATATCAGATAACTTTAAAGCCCTGGAGAACAGAACAAAGCCAACAAAAATGTTCATCGGTGGTGAAGGGATCAATTTTTATGTCACAGACAGTTTTAGTAATTTAGCGACAGGTGAATTAAATTGGCAGGAAAGTAAAATTGGTCTGTCAAATCTGATCATGGCCAGAAGACCGGTATTGTTCAGTGATACCTGCCAGATGGTTATCAAAGAGCAGGTATTGTGGGGCAATCCAGACACTGAGGCCATGTTTCTATATGAAATCTATGTGCAGGATAAAAATGGCAATCCACCCATTCAGGACTCTTTGCTGACATATAACACGTATAAGGTGTCTGATGGGGAATACAAAGTACTGGATGCCGATGTCACGATATGTGAGTATCCAGATACAATGATATCTTCAGGCACCTACAGAGATAAAAGTGATCCAGAGACAAATAATCCATTTAGAATCTATTTATTAATGGGTAGACAAAGTACTGTAAGAGGAGTGGATTTTACCTTTAAGCCAGCGAAAACAATTGGGGCGACAGGTATCGTCGCGCCTGGGTCTTCGGGCAGTTTGCAGAAAACGTCACGATATGAATATTAAGGAATGCTCTGAAAATAAGTTCCACATTCGGTAAAGTCAGACAAATCGGACAGGTCAGACCAGTCTGACTTGTCTGACCTGCCCAATTTTCAGAGCATTCCTAAATAAAAACTTATTTGAACATAGTGCCCTTCGGGCAAATTTTATATTAGCCTAACTTTTGTGCGTCTTCGAAGAGCCTGTTTGATATTTGCTTCAAGTACAGTCCCGCTTGCTAACGCGCGCGGCTCAGATTAAAAACTGCCGAAATTTTCTGAGCCGCGCGCGTTAGCAAGCGGAATTGCACTTGAACCAGATTAAAAACTGCCGAAATTTTCTGAGCCGCGCGCGTTAGCAAGCGGAATTGCACTTGAACC
>Ga0272440_1000799_pt1 | contig 26533 bp, 15 predicted proteins | sample SSMMMBAug17_FD_192440 | JGI IMG/M metagenome (GOLD analysis project Ga0272440, IMG submission 192440) | Marine sediment archaeal communities from Little Sippewissett salt marsh, Falmouth, MA, United States - SSM-MMB-Aug17 | ecosystem: Environmental > Aquatic > Marine > Wetlands > Sediment ...
CAAGTAACGAATACTTTTGCGGTATTAATTCCGTGGATGAACAAGAAAGGAGAATAAAATGGCTGAACATGATGATCAAAAAGAACTCCCTTTATACAAAGGTGATATCTTATTTTCTGAAAAAGATGATACAGATTTTGCATACTTGATTAAACGTGGCAAGATCAGTTTATTTAGAATGATTGATGGATCTGAAGTTATTGAAAAAACACTTCAATCTGGTGATTTATTGGGTGCTGTTGAAATTATCAAACAATGTCCCCGACAGTTTTCAGCAAGGGCAGAGGAGTTTTCAACACTGGTAAAAATAAATCCCAATGTGCTAAAGGTAATTTATAAAGATAGTCTGCCCATCGTAAAAACAATGTTAACACAGATGGCATCACGAATACAGGAGCTTGAAAAGAGTATCATTCCATTGAGAAAAAAAGAAAAACTGGCAGACCATTTTATTTCATCAGATACTGATACGACGAATTCAAGCCAAAAATTTATGAAAAAAGAGTTTCATAAGGGTGAATTCATATATCAGAGTGGAGAAGACAGTAATTGCGCGTATCGAATCAAAACTGGATATGTTGAAATCATTCGTGATGGTGATTCAGATGATAAGAAAATAGAAACGCTTAAAGCAGGAGATCTGTTTGGAGAACTTGGGGTAATCAGTGGCGCAGTTCGTGATCATACTGCAAAAGCAAGTGGTGATATTTGTGAATTGGAACGAATAGACCGCATCACGCTTAATAATATGATCAAAGATACCCATCCGGTAATTAAAGGGGTGTTGGACAAAATTATTCTAAGATTTCAAGATATTGAGCATAAGGTTTCTCAATTTCGTATGTTTGATAATATTTTTCTCATTTTTACAACATTTTTGTTTCGACAGGCCACTGAAAATGATGAATTACTTCAAAAACCAGAACCTAAATATAATATCAAAGGCATGGCGTCACAACGTCACAAAAAAATTGACAAAACAATTACACTTGGCGAAATAACTCAGCGGGTCAAAAATATTTTGCTTCAATTAAGAGCCATGCATTTAATTGAAATAGATGAGCCGGATGATCCAAAACGACGTCATGCAACAAAAATAACTGTAAAAGATGTGCGGCTTTTTTTGAAAAAGGCCCAACAGGCTTATGATAAGTATTTAAAAAACCAACAAAATAATTAGGGAACATGGACTATGCAAATAACATGTCAGGAATGTCAGGGAAAATTTCGTATTGCCGACGAAAAAATTCCTGAGAATAAATCGGTAAATATTACCTGTCCAAAATGTAAGAAAAAAATACGTGTACATGGCAGGATATCGGAAAAAACTGAAGAAACTATTTCTAAAACATCAGGCGCATTGCCCTTTGAAATATTGGGCGATGAACAAACAGCGCTTTTATGCTGCAATCTTGAACGTTTCAGAAAAACAATCCAGAAAAATTTGGAAGAAATGGGGTATAAAACAGTCCTTGCTCATAATAGTGCAGATGCAATTAAAATGTCGCGGTTTCATCCTTTTGATATCGCAGTGATTGATGATGCTTTTGATTCAGATGCTGAAAAATCAAACCATTTTTTTAGTCATATACAGGCACTTCCGATGGCATCAAGACGCAATCTATTTGTTGCGTATATTTCAGATACACATCGCACCAATGATCACATGGGCGCGTATTGCCAGAGCGTAAACCTTCTTTTAAACCGAAAACAAATACCAGGATTTAAAACTGTTTTTGAGCAGGCAATCAAAGAGCATGATTCTTTTTATTCGGTTTATAATGAAACAATTAGAAAATATGCCTAGAGACGCATGGCTGTGCGTGCTGTGCGAAGAAAGGGCTTTTATCAACGACAAACGAGTACATTAATACCAAATGTAACAAGAATTGGAGCATGTGTTATGAAAAAATCAATATTTATGGTAACTTTTTTGTTTATAATAACCAATCTGTGTGCACAAACGATAGAGCAAACGTATCATATAAAAACACCTGGCCATAAAATTAACAAAATGCAATCAGGGAAACATTCTATCCGAATAAATGGATATTACATAAATAGTATTTCTGGTGATCCCAGTTTACCAGTAAAAAGAATCCGCATTGCAATTCATCCTGATGCAGATATTCAGAACATTAAATTACATTATCATAAAAATCTTACCTCGAATTTGGGTGAGTACAATATTTCTGAATCTCCAGATTATAAAACATGGCGCAATGATGAACAGATTGTCATTAAAGCCCGGGATATCTTTTCCACGAATGCTTTTTTTCCTTCTGAGTGTGTTCGATTAAGCAATATTTCACAACTGAGAAAATGGAAAATAGTAACGTTAACTTATCGTCCATTTCAATATAATCCGGTCAGTAAGATGCTTAGAAAGGTCCATTCAGTAAATGTAACGCTTTCGTATCAGATTGATTCAATGAATCATGGCTCAAACAATTCGATGCATGACACTGTTATGGATAACAGAGTTCAAAATTTAATTGAAAATTATCAGGAATCTCAAAAATGGTATGGCGTGGTAAAAAAATCAAAGAGGTCAAGAGTTTATGACTATGTAATTATTACAACCAATAAAATTGTATCAAAAAGCTCTAAACTGGATACTTTTATCGATCATTTAAAAATACGAAAATTTCATCCACGTATTGTTACTGAAAATGATTTTGCCCATCTCAATGGGCAACGTCCCAATGGCAGGCCAGAAAAGATAAGAAAATGGCTCAAAAATAACTATCTGAAATATGGCATAGAGTATGTTTTGCTTATTGGTAACCCTGATCCTGATAACCAAAGAGATCCAAATGACCCTGTTGGTGATATTCCAATGAAAATGTGTTGGCCGAGGAAGCCGCATAAAAACAATCAGCCATCACCCACAGATTATTATTATGCAGATTTAACAGGTAATTGGGATTTGAATGGTGATCAATATTTTGGCGACTATGGTCTTCCTGATAACCCTCGTGATAGAGGTCCAGGCGGTGTTGATTTTATGAATGAGGTTTATGTTGGTCGCATTCCTGTTTATAATGATGATATTGAAACATTGGATCGGATATTGGAAAAAACAATAAAATATTCAATTGAAAGGAATACAAATTGGCGGAGTAGAATACTAATGCCTATGAGTTTTTTAGCCAGAGATGAAGATAATGCAATACTATCAGAAGCGATGATCAATGATTACTTAAATGATGAAGGCTTTGATTATTGGAGACAATATATGAAAGGAAGTAAGTGTGAGGTGGCAAACTCAATATATGAGCCAGAAGAAGAGCTGCTTCCCGATTCAACCTTACATAAATGGGGTGCGAATAAATATGGAATGGTTTGGTGGATTGCTCATGGTGACGATCATAATGCACATATTGGCTATAATGGAATCTTTTCTTATTGTAAGCATGGCAATTTTATGACGAGCTCTAAAACCATTCGTCTAAGTGATAATTATCCTGCAATTGTATACCAGGGTTCTTGTAGCAATGGAACACCTGAGACGACAGATAACCTTCAATTTTCACTGCTTAAACAAGGGGCTATTGCGACATATGCTTCTACAAGAATGAGTTGGGGTATTAGGGCAAATTTTTGGAAACCGGCAAATAGGTATTCATGCGGTACTTTAAGTATGGGGTATTACATCGGTAAAAATCTGGTGGTAAATAATGGTGATGCAGGAAAAGCATTATATATGGTAAAATCTGATATGGGTGAAAATATGAATGGAGAAATCGTAAAGGAGGGATATGCCTGGAAAAACTTATTTATAATGAATTTACTGGGAGACCCTTCAATTCAATTATTATCAACAATCGATCAGTTAAAGCCTATCATCCAATCAAAACCTGCCACAAATATTACCTGCCATTCTGCCTTATTTAGAGGAACGATCAATACAAATTATAATGCCCTTGAATATTATTTTGAATATGGTGAAACATTATCATATGGCAGAAGATCGGAAACGTTCTTTTTAGATGAAAATGCAGGAACTGTAAATGTTAAAGCACAGGTAGACAATTTGCGTCCGGACAAAAATTACTTTTATCGGATTGTTGCAAATTATGATAACAAAACAATCCGATCCGAACATAGCGATTTTGTAACAATCCAACCTTTAATTGTTACGACTTTTCCAGACAGGTTAACAATCCCTGTTAATACAATCCATGAAACAACATTTGATATCACGAACATCGGATGTGGCGATTTATTCATTAATGTTAGAGTAACGTTTAATGATTTAAGACAGGAAAAGCGCAAAAAAAAGATTGTTCAGTTGATAAAACAAGTGAATCAAATGGAGCCGGACCATTCTAATATGTCAATACCTGGCAACGTTAAAGTAGATTCATTCTCCAAAAAACACTCAAACCAAACATTACCTGCTGCGGGTACAATATCATTGAAAAACTCAAGTGACGTATATGTTTGTGTTATGGGCGCAGATCAATCAACAGGCGATTTAAAATTTATTGCCAACAATATATCCAAAACAGGTTTGTTTTCAAATGTCACATATATGAATGTCAGTACATTTACTCCAAAAGTATCTGAATTACAGATATTTGATGCCATTTTGATTTTTTCAAACAAAAAATATCATGATCCATATACCCTGGGAAATAATATTGCAGACTTTATTGAAAGCGGCGGCGGGGTTGTATTAATGATGTTTGACATTGAACGTGAGGGGAGTTTTGGGCTTCAAGGCCGATTTGAGCAGCAGAAATACCTGACTATTCCTCGGGCTGTACCCTGTTCGCGTTCACCAAGACTTTCAATGGGTAAAATTTACGATCCGGATCATCCCATCATGAACAACATCAGCTCATTTGATGGCGGTGTTGCAAGCGTTCGACCAGGAACATCAAAAGTATATCCTAATGTCAGGCGTATTGCAGATTGGGAGGATGGAAAGCCATTGGTCACAGCAAAAATTTTAGATTGTGCCAGAAGAGCTGATCTCGCATTTTTTCCTAAATCAAATGAAATTTATGCAGATGGATGGCTGTCTCATACAGATGGATACCTTTTGATGGCAAACGCATTGCTGTGGGCAGCCAATCATCAAAATATTGAATGGCTCACCTTTGACCTGGAAAATGAACATATTTATACTCAAGAAACAAAAAAAATATCACTCACATTTAATGCATCCCATCTAAAACACGGAGAATACAATGCTGCGCTTGAGATATCTCATAACGCTTATAATGAAATGACCCCCTATGTTGTACCCATTTCAATGTTTGTCAAATCAACAAGCATTGCTGTACAACCTGAACAAATAGACCTTACAATGGAACCTGATACTGAAAGAATAGCATCCTTAGATATATTAAATGGTTCAAGTGCACCAATAAATTGGAATATTGCTAAAGTTCAGTTGGTGGATTCATTGGGGCATGATATTCCTGTGAATAATGAATATCGATGGATTGATAGCAATATGGCCAATGGACCGGTATATGATTGGAAAAATATTTCATCAACAGGTCAGCCAGTCTATGGACTTCGTGATGATAACTACACAGGGCCATTCAAACTTAATTTTCCATTTCCTTTTTATGGTGCAAATGTACACAACATTTATATTTGCTCAAATGGTTTCGTTGCTTTTGGACCGGTTAGCGGATATTATTCCAGTTATCGCAATGGTCCAATTCCAGGAGACCACATGCCTTCAAATATGATTGCATGGTGTTGGAGCGACCTGCATCCGAGTGAATCCCGTGTATTTTTTCAATCTGATCAGGATCAGGCGATCATTCAGTTTAATGATTATGGACAATATCGTTCCAATGCAACCATCACTGCTCAAATATTGCTGAAACAAAATGGAGATACATTAATTCAGTATCAGCATATTCAACAAGGGTTTGATATCTTTTCAAGCACTATTGGGCTTGCAAATAAAGATAATAGTGATGGCTTACTCGTGTCATACAATCAGAATTACCTTAAGGAAAAATTGGCGCTGAAAATGGGGCGGGTTTTTTCAGGAGTAAATGTCACCCCAGACGCTGGAACCATTCATACCAATTCTAGAGCGACATTACAGGTTCAATTTTATTCGTATGGCCTTGATATTGGCACATATACCGGCTCAATTAAAATTGGTTTTGAGCATACCCCCATCTCTTTTATTGATATTCCACTTCACCTGACAATTCAACAAGGGGTTAACGTTGATATTCATACAAAAGTTCATTTTGATCACTTTGTGCAATACCATGATTACAAACCAGATCAATTGGAATTATTGTTCCAAAAATCGATCAGGCAGAATGTATGCAATATGGCGCATGAAAAAGAGGGTGAGTCACGAAATATTGCGCCTTATGTCATCGTGACACAGGTTCCTGCCTATAAAAATCGTGTTGTCAATTTACAAGGAAAGGTCATGAATATGACTCCCGATTACAAAATTGCGGTGTATATCAATAACAATGGCTGGACAAATAAGCCGGATAACATAAATCCAGCAGTCGTTATTCAAGACAATGGCGATTGGAATTGTGATATTACTACCGCATATGCGGATCATTTAGCAACAGATATTGCAGTTTTTTTAATCCGCAAAGAGGTGCCGATTTTCATTATGAATGGTGCCAATGCGTTTCCAGAATCATTTGAAAAGAAAACGTTGCACAAGATTCTTTTGAATCGATTGTAAACCATCCAAACAATTATTTTATTTTTTGTAACTGTTCCTGTAATTCAAAGATTCGTGCGTCCAGATCGTAATCCGGGCCATTGGTAACAGGATACTCTTTGGCGTTCATAAGAACCTGGAGTCGTTCTTTCAGATTCGATTCTTTATCAACTGATGGTTTTAAAGAAATAACTGTATCCAATACAACATAATTGGCGGTATCTTCAGGATAGGACGCCAATAATTTTTTTGCCAGTTGTTCACCCTTTTCAAATTCACCGGCGTTGCAATAAAGTTCAGCAAGACTTCTTTGATATAATTTAATCAATTCTTTTTCATCAGCAAAAAAGGAAACAACTTCATTAAGAAAAATAACACCTTTCTTTGCAATTTCTTTATTATCAATTGATGCATTAATGAAATCTAATTCAAAATCACTCATCCAGTTATACAGGGATTGTGTTCCATTAAACATTTGATCAAGTTGTTCAACAGAATACTTTGGGATATCATATAGAGATTTCAAGCCAGTCCAGGCTTTCATCCAGAGATCTATTTTTTCGTTATCATTTTTTGCTTTATATCCATTTTCCATAAAGTCATCAATCATTTCAAATGAAGGTTTTTTTATCTTGTTTTCATCATAAAAACGTTCCCACAGGATACAAGCTGCCAGACAGCAAAAATCAGAAATATCTTTTTTTGATCTGGCTTGTGTTGGCCATAATGATTCCGAAAGTTCCCATGCGGAATCAAATTTCTGAGATCTTTCTATAAAGAGCGTTTCGTCAAATTCGACGTTACGCTTAGACAATTGTTGAATAATCTCATTTGTGGACAGCGGACGAATGTTTGATGGTAAATGCTGATTTTTTAACCGCTTTGTCAACGCTGGCATTTTATTAAGTATCGGCATACTGTTCTCGGGTTCACACATTTTAGCGATCACATATGGTCTTATTTCGTTACTGACAGCTTGAGGCGGATTCTTTTTTATTTTGTAATTCACTTTTGTCTGAATATCATTATTGAATAACATTCTTGTTTGCTGTTGATCTTTATTCAGACAACATTTTTTGTATTTTTTTCCACTACCGCATGGGCATGGGGCATTTCGGCCTTTTTTCATCGTATTCTCCTTAGGAATAGCCTGAAAATAAGATGCTCAATTTATTTTGATCGTACAAAAGAATAAGGTCGTTTAGAGACGTAGCATGCTACGTCTCTACTGTACATAAACCTCAATACGAACAATTTAAATGGGAACTTATTTTTAGAGCATTCCTTAGCAATAATTAAATAATAAATTTCCATTTTGAATAAATGGCACATTCAAAAAAAGGAAGCAATAAGCGATGAACGAATAACGTTCAAATTTTTAAAACTGGTCCTTAAAAAATGAATCGTGGGACACATCTTCAGTTTTATCAGAATCTAATGGATTCGGTTCAGTCCCTTCTTTAAAGCATTCATAAACTGTATGTTTTGTATTTGGTGTGGGCAATGTTCCTGTATCAGAATCAATCATTAAAAAAGTGACACCAGATGGAATTTTGAACTTACGCACTTTTTGCCCACCCAGGATTTCTTTCATAAAAGACTTCCAGATGGGAAGGGCGGCCCGCGCACCTGTTTCTTTTTCACCAATGGATTCAGGCTGATCAAACCCAATCCAGACACCTGTTATATATTTTGGTGTATATCCGATAAACCAGGCATCATACAAATTATTTGTGGAACCGGTTTTTCCTGCAATAGGATGTTTCAGATCTTTTACACGTCTTGCAGTCCCCTCTTGAACAACTGCTTGAAGCATATGGGTCATGCAATATGCTGTTTCCGCATCAATTACTTGTTTTTTTTCTTTACCTTTCTGAAACGAAATTATTTTTTGGGATTGATTTTCGATCTTAATCACACAAACCGGATCAATCAAGTAGCCGCCATTTGCAAATACAGTATAGGCCCGTATCAATTCAATGAGTGTCACACCCGATGACCCCAAAGCAATGGATAAATTCTTTTTTATGGGGGATGTGATACCCAATAGTCTTGCATAATCAATCACAGTATCAACGCCCAAGCTTTGCAATAACTTAATTGAAACCAGATTACGAGATAAAGCCAGTGCTCTTCGCAAGGTTGTGGGGCCATAAAACATTTTTTCATAGTTGTTAGGTTTCCAAACAAAATCATTTTCTTGATTTTCCATTACAACAGGTGAATCTATGATTATGGTTGCTGCTGTAAAGCCTGAATCCAATGCAGCACAATAAATAATGGGCTTAAATGCAGAGCCTGGCTGACGAATCGCCTGAATGGCCCTGTTAAATCTGGATTTTGAAAAATTGCGTCCACCAACCATCGCCTTGATATGTCCTGTGTGAACATCCATACAAATCAGCGCGCCTTGCAATGGGGGTTTTGATTTTGAATATTTTTGGCGCCTTTCAATGGTCCTTAATCCTTTTTCTAAAGCGTTTTGTGCAGTGCGCTGCATTTGCATATCAACAGTTGTGTATATTGTTAATCCCTCTTTATATAAAGTGTCATCCCCCAACTGCGCTTCAATTTTCATCCGAACATGTTCGCTGAAATAGGGCGCATTTTCAGCAAAACGATTCCTTCGCGGTTGAATATTCAAATACTGATCAAAGGCCTTTCGAGCCTCATCTTCTGTAATATACCCCTCATTATACATACGTGTCAGCACATATTTTTGACGTGCTTTGAATGCTTTGAAGTTCGTATCAGGGGCATAGCGTGCAGGCGCCTGTGGAAGTCCTGCCAGAGCCGCACATTCTGCAATACTGAGCTGGTTGATGGACTTTCCAAAATAGTTTTGTGATGCTGCTTCCACACCATAAGCACCATAACCCAAATAGATTTGATTGAGATACAAATACAAAATATGTTTTTTTGAAAACGTATGCTCTAATTGACAGGCTAGAATCAACTCCTGAATTTTTCTTAAATAGGTTTTATGTCGCGTGGTTAAAAAAGTTCTGGCCGTCTGTTGGGTAATTGTGCTGGCTCCCTGAACAATACGACCGGCAAGGACATTTTTGACAAATGCACGAATGATACTTCTGATATCATAACCTTTATGCGTATAAAAACGTGCATCTTCAGCTGAAAGAAATGCATGTATCAGGCGTTTGGGAATGAATCTTAAGGGCTTGACAAATCGACGTTGTGTAAAAAATTCGGCAATTACATTTTTTCGCACATCCAATACTTGAGTGGTTACCTGTGGATCATAGTTTTTAAGTGATGAAAATTCTGGCGCGGTACGTTGTAAAATGTATATAAAACCAGCCAGAAATAAGGCTGCGATCACAAAAAGAATGATGATCCAAAGTAAAAACCATTGAATAAGTCTTCGAAAAATCCCTTTTTTAGGCAGTTCTTTGCTTTCAGGGGGGGATTCTGATTCTTTTTCTTGAAAAACAGGCGATGGCTCAGGCAATGCATTTTGTGCAGGCATTTTAGATTCTCGTTCAGCATCCTCTGCAATGATATCATCCGGCATGTCAAATTCCCGAGAAGGTTCTGACACCACAAATGCGGCATTGCTGCCATCCTGTTCTTTGCTATCAGATGATGTTCCCGATTCTTTATTCGCTGACTGCTGAGTTTCCAGCGGTGTGTCAGAAATAAATAACAAATCAGGCTTTTTGCTATTTTTACCACCATTCGTATTCATAGGATCATAAAACCAGATGTTCAATAAAATTCATCAGTTGATTTAAATTAATGCATGGTCGTACTTCATGACAATGCTTGCTAAAGGTATGCATTTCACTATCACCTGTTTTCCAAAATTGTTCGGGCTCCGGATTCAGCCAGATTAACCGGCAACAATGATTCCGCATTTCTTCTAAAATATGGGCCTGTGGATTCAGGTAGTTGGAACGACCATCCCCTACAATAATCAGGGTTGTTTTCAGGTTTAAGCACTCCATATGGTCTTTGAAAAATTGCCGAAATGTTTCACCATAATCAGTATAGTCTTGATAGTTAATGTTCGGATCGTTCATAATATTTTCTATGGCAGTATTGATATCATAACGATCAAAGGTATCGGTGACATCGTTTAATCCGGCAACAAAAACAAAGCTTTTTACCTGAGAAAAATATTCTTGAAGCGCGTATATCAAATTTAACATAAATCGTGCTGCCGACCACACAGAACCGGAAACATCACATAAGGTCACAATTTTGCCTTTTCTAGGGGGGCGATTCCTGTGGACCAGCTGCATGGGGATCCCCTGGAATTTATTTGCCCTGCGCAAGGTTTTTTTGATATCAATTTTGCCTTTTCTCATGGCTGCATAGCGACGCCCCACAACATCTTTTAATTTTCTGACCAACATGTTAACAACATCACGCATTTCCAGTATTTCTTCGGGGCTCAGAGCTGAAAAAGGGACATCGCCCAGATTTTTTCGATATTTCTCTTTTGTACGTACCACCTCAACATGACTGTCATCAAAAGACATATCTTCCCTGAGCAAGTGATTGGCACGCTCCAAGCGCTTTTCGAGCATATTGACCATTCGATCAATGTCTTGTTTTGAGTGGTTTTCCCCGCTAAATGAAGCCAACCGAGCACGAACTTGATTGATTGTCAGCATTATGGATAATCGCATGTTGAGCGCACCCATATTTGATTTAACGCCCTGCTGTTGTTCTTCAGAAAGGGTTTGAATTTTATACATTTGTTCAAGATATGCATTGGGGTCATCAAATAGAAAATCGACGATCGCAGCATCTAATTCATTTGAAATTGTTTCATGCAAATGATGTTGCATTTCAGACATCATTGTAAACTGTTCATCAGAGTCAGTAGATAGCTCATTTTTAAGTTTATGAAAAAAAAGATCGTACAGTTTATTAAAGTGTGGAATCATACGATATGATTTGACAAAATTAGTTTGAAGAACCGCTTTAAACTGGTTTTCATCCAGAATATCAATATATTTCAATTGTTCCATGCAATCCAGAACTTCAGCGGTAGCAATGGTCAATCCGGATGATCGACAGCAATTGACAAAAAGGGCTATGGTGTCAAGCATATCTATCTCGTTGCGTTAATAACCACGTGTGTTTTTTCAAGAACAGGACCAACAACACCAAGTCGATATCCGGTTGATAATGTTTCCAGTACAACTCGATCTTGTAAGTCTGGGCGTTGTGCTGTTTTATCAGAATGATGCAGTTCAGGATCAAAAACATCCACCTCAGGTTCAACAACTATTTCTTGAATATTGGATATCGACATCAAATCTTTTCGTGTATGATTAAACAAAGGCGCAACCGGTTTATTGGCCGCAGCCATTTGGGCATATTTATCCTCAATCTCAGGTAGCTTTTTTTGAATAAAAGCAAATACGTCATTCGAAACAAATGCGTTTAAAGCATCAGTAAGTGACTTTTCAGCCTTGAACATTTGAGGTAAAGCGGCATCCTTTTCTTTTTGGTATTGTTGTCGCAAATGCTCCAGATGAAAATCAACACGTTCCTGATAGAATTGTAATGGATCTAATGATTTCCATGGGCCGGTCTGAATATTCTTTTCCTCTTGAATACGCGCTTCTTCTTCAATATCCTGATAGCTGATATTTTTGATCTTTTGAATAAACCCATCGGTGTCTTCAGATAATACCGGTGGAGAAAATTCATAACGATTTCGAATTTCAACAAATTTATTCTTGATTGTTTGAATGTCTTCAGCAATACTGTAAGCATTTTGTTCTGTCATATCAGGAGGTAAAAGACGATTAACGATTTCTTCAAACTGAAGCATAAGATGCATCCGGTCTTGTAAATCTTTTGGAAATTGTTTCTTGATCGATTGGGAGGTCAGCGTCTTATCATGGCTGAGAATTTGATATAATCGAATTGCAGCGCTGCATGCGCGTTCAAAAGGATCAATCATTTTTATATGATCGGTTTGCGTTTTCAGATTGTCAATCATTTGAGTGGCTTCAGCAAAACGATTTTGAAATTCAAAAAAACGATCCAGTTCCCCTTGAATCTCCTGACGTTTTTCATCTGTCCAATCCAAAAACTCCTGAAGCAATTGGTCCAGTGCTTCATTTTTTTCAGCCATCACATCAGATAATTCATCTATTTCATTGACAAATTTTCGTTCAAGTTGTTCACATCGGAGCCGGGCCCAGTCATATTTCTTTTCAACATACTTGTAATCTTTTTCCAGGCCCGGCATGTTCATTTTATCAATTGTGGTTCTTACATAATTGGTCTCGCTTTTAAATTTTTCAATGGTAGACTTGAGTCGCTGGATATCCATAGAGTACTGTTGGGTGTTGAAGCTTAAAATATTGAGAATATCATCAGTGATCCCCAGATTTTCACGAACCATATTCACAGCGGTATCAATGAAGTTTTGAATGAGATCATCAGTAAGCCCCAATCTCATGCGAAGGGCATCATCTGTGAGACCCAGACGCTGCATTAACAAATCATCAGTAAGTCCCATTTGTCTTTTCAATTTTTCAATTTTTGCAGGGCTCATATTATCATCAAAACCCACGGGTTGTGGCTTTTTGGGACCAATGTTGATCTCTTCAACAGAGGATGATTTCATACCAAAGGGGGAGGTGCGATGCGATGTGTTTCTAAATTTCTTTATATCTATTCGAGAGTTATCCACTTTGGTATCAACAAACTTGAATTTTTCATTTTTTGCGTGGGGGTATACCTTGATGGCGCCAAATTTTTCATAATCGGAAAAATTATCGTTTTGAATTTCAAAAACAAGCGATAAATCCTTTACTGCATCAATGGAAGACACGTAATATAAAGGAAAATTTTCTCCCTTTCTGAGTCGGATACGACTGCTGGTAATATCTCGCGTTTTTTTCGATTCAGAACTTGTCACCCGGACAAAAATTAATGCAGATTCAAATTTATCATAAAATCGTTTGATTTCAAATTTAACCATCACCGCATTTCCATTTCGATGATCATAAAATTGTTTTAACATGATGGTTGCTTCATCAAGTTCGGCAATTGCAAATTTGTTCAGTTTTATTATCATGGGGATTGATCCTGTTTTTTTATTTTGTTAACAACTGATATAGCCCTGTGGCATATGATTGTATCATCATTTATCGGCATCCTTCATATTCCTGTTAACATTTATCAAATAATTAATTTTGGGTCAAGTTTCAATCAGGCGTATTTAGGCTTATAAACTATATCCGAAGGTCTATCGTTAAATTTCGGTCATGACAGAATATGGATCTTGACATTCTTAACCTATAACGTATATAGCATATAATGTATATTGCAAACGTATAATGCAAAAATTATTTTTTGATATCGAAGCTATTAGATCATGTCAAGAAAAAAGATGTTACTGGGGTCGGACCAAATATATTTTCTTTAACTCTTTTATTTTAATACAAAATATAAAATCCCCTCCCCCATTTTTAGCCCTTAGAAGGCTCATTTTGCTATTTAAATGGGCCTTCTAAGAAAATTAGGAGAACTGATGAATACCTATACAATCACATTTTTACCCTATAAAAAGCAAATCAATGTCAATGATGGTGAAATTCTTATCCGGGCTGCAATGGAAGCCGGTGTGCATATTAATGCTTCCTGTGGCGGCGAAGGCGTTTGCGCGAAATGTCGCGTCTTGATTGAAGAGGGATCTGTTGAGGATGGTATCAGCGAACGTCTCAGTAAATCAGATATCGAACAGGGGTATCGCCTTGCATGTAAAAGCATAGTTCGTTCTGATATTGTGGTGCGGATACCTGTGGAATCAAGCATTGATACCAGTGTGCTAAATGTGGTCAGTAAACGTAAAAAAGCCACCATTGAAGAAATTGATATTTCAATTCTAAAAGAAGCAGGGAAGTTTTTACCTCCTGTAGAAAGAATATGCGTTACTGTTCCAGAACCATCACATCAGGACAACAGCAGTGATGCAACACGTTTGATCAATTGCCTGAGAGAACATCTCAATGAACATCAGCTTGAATTTGAATTGCCAGTGCTTCAGAAATTACCCGATGTTTTGCGGGAGAATGATCACTTAGTTACACTGACCATTGCCCGACCGGTTCGCGAAGGCCACAAGAATAATATTATCCAGATAACATCCGATGATCGCACAACGCATAAACTGGCTATTGCCATAGATATTGGTACAACAACTGTTTATGGAGAAATCATTGACACACACACTGGAACAGTACTGGCATCATATGGCGATTTTAATGGACAAATCAGCTATGGTGAGGATGTCATCTCCCGCATTGTTTTTTCAGAAAAAGGAGATCATGCAAAAACACTTCAAAAGGTCGTTGTACAAACAATAAACAAAATTATTGAAAAAATCATTCACCGCGCTAAAGTAAATACCAGCGATATATCCATTGTTACACTGGCTGCCAATACAACAATGACCCAATTGTTTTTAGGGATTAATCCACGATACATCCGAAGAGCCCCTTATGTTCCAGCAACAATGTTTTATCCCCAATGCAAGGCAGTAGATTTGGGTTTGAATGTTGATTCGCACACCATTGCACTCCTTTACCCCTGTGTTTCCAGCTATGTGGGAGGAGATATTGTGGCTGGTGTTATGGGCTCAGGTATGTATCAAACAGATGAATTGACACTGTTCATTGATATGGGGACAAACGCTGAAATAGTCATTGGCAATAAAGAATGGCTAACCTGTGCAGCATGTTCTGCAGGACCTGCTTTTGAAGGCGGCGGTGTGGAACATGGTATGAGAGCTTCAAAGGGTGCAATTGAAGATTTCTCCATTGATCCTGTCACTTATGAGCCCATGGTTTTAACCATTGGTAATGTGCGTCCCAAAGGCATTTGCGGCTCAGGTCTTTTGACAATGCTTGCAGTTCTTTTTGAAAACAATGTCATTGGTCAAAATGGTAAATTTAATACAGATCTGGATACACAAAGAATTCGAAAACAAAATGGCACTTATGAATATGTTGTTGTGTGGGCAGATCAAACACAAATTGAACGTGATATTGTTCTCACAGAAATTGATATTGATAATTTGATTCGTGCGAAAGCGGCCATGTATTCGGGTTATATGACATTGTTATCTTCAGTTGGACTGACAATTTCAGATTTAGATCGTATTATTTTAGCCGGTGGATTTGGAAGCTATGTCGATTTAGAAAAAGCAATGACCATCGGACTTCTGCCAGAAGTTGATTCGGAAAAAGTGATATATATTGGAAATGGTTCCCTGATGGGTGCCCGCATGAGCAGTATATCCAACCATATTCGTCAGGATGTTGGTGAAACTGTTGCCCGAATGACAAATTTTGAGCTTTCAGAAACACCAAGTTATATGGATAATTATATGGCAGCTCTTTTTTTACCTCATACAGATATTTCGCTTTTTCCCAAATTTAATGCGCGCAAAAAAAATTAAAACAAAGCATAACCAATGTCGCAACTTCCCGATGAATTATGTCTTGACAATCTGTATAATTGTCGTTACAAGATTGACCATTAACAATTGATATATAATTGAAATGATGTCAATTATATATTTAAACTTATTCTAATTGACATAAACATACTTTAAATTACAAATTTATAAGGAGGTAAGACCTTATGGCAAGTCTCAAAGGTTCAAAAACAGAAGTTAATCTGATGGCTTCTTTTGCCGGAGAATCACAGGCAAGAAATCGGTATACATATTTCGCAAGTAAGGCGAAAAAAGAGGGTTATGTTCAGATTGCTGATGCGTTTGAAGAAACAGCCGCTCAGGAAAAAGAACATGCCAAGCGTTTTTTTAAATTTTTAGAAGGCGGAGAGGTTGAAATCCAGGCTGCATTTCCAGCGGGTGTCATTGGATCTACCCTGGAAAATCTAAAAGCCTCGGCTGCTGGTGAGAATCATGAGCATACTCAAATGTATCCAGAATTTGCCAAAGTTGCCCGAGAAGAAGGCTTTGATGCTATTGCAATGGTATTTGAGGCAATAGCGGTGGCTGAAAAACAACATGAAAAACGTTTCAATGATCTGGCAAAAAATGTTGAGGCAGGCACTGTCTTTACAAAATCTGAAAGTGTGACATGGCGATGCAGAAATTGCGGCTATGTTCATGATGGTAAAAATGCTCCTGAGGCATGTCCGGCATGTGCGCATCCACAGGCGCATTTTGAAATATTAGGCGAAAACTATTAATAAGGAGGAATGTTTATCATGGCTGAAAAATTGGAAATATATAAATGTAATGTATGCGGCAACATGGTTGAGATCATTCATGCCGGTCTTGGTGAATTGGTCTGTTGTGGCCAACCAATGACGCTTATGAAAGAAAATACTGTTGATGCGGCTCAGGAAAAACATGTGCCAGTTATCGAAAAAATTGATGGCGGGGTTAAGGTTAAGGTGGGTGATGTGGCACATCCCATGGAAGAAAAGCATTATATTGAATGGATTGAAATTATTGCTGATGGTAAGGCATATCGTCAATTCCTTAATCCTGGCGATGCTCCTGAAGCGACATTCTCAGTTGATGCCGACCAGATTACAGCGCGCGAATTCTGTAACCTTCATGGTGTCTGGAAAGCATAAACGCTCTTTTTTGGGGACGAAACAACCGATTTCGTCCCTTAATTCACCCAGATAACTAATAGATAAAGGAAAATTCCCATAATGAAACGAAGAGATTTTTTAAAGAAATCGTCCATAGCAACAGCCACTGCATTAGCGGGGAGTGCAGTTACAGCTCCGGCAGTATTGGCTCAAAAAAAATATCGATGGAAAATGGTCACCACATGGCCGCCCAATTTGCCAGTCCTTCAAACAGGCGCGGTACGATTTGCAAAACGTGTCAAAGAAGCCACTGATGGCCGTATTAGAATTCAGGTTTTTGCTGGTGGCGAGCTTGTCCCGCCTCTGGGCGTTTTTGATGCGGTTTCCAGTGGAACTGTTGAAGTTGGCAGTGGGGCATCATATTATTGGGCAGGTAAAGTTCCGGCAGCGCAATGGTTTTCTGCGGTTCCTTTTGGATTTAATCCACAGGGCATCAATGCATGGTTTTACAGCGGAGGGGGATTGAAATTATGGGAGGAAGTTTATGCACCCTTTAATCTGGTGCCAAGACCCCAGGGAAATACAGGCGTTCAAATGGGCGGTTGGTTTCGTAAAAAAATGAATAGTATTGATGATTTTAAAGGTCTCAAAATGAGAATTCCGGGCCTGGGGGGTAAAGTGATTGCAAAAGCAGGCGGAACTGTTGTGTTACTTCCAGGCGGTGAAATTTTTACCTCACTTGAGCGTGGTGTCATTGATGCCACCGAATGGGTTGGGCCTATGCATGACCTTCGTATGGGATTTTATAAAGCAGCGCAATATTACTATTACCCCGGATGGCATGAGCCAGGCACCTGTCTTGAAGTTATGTTTAACAAAAAAGTGTATGATTCCCTTCCCAAAGACCTTCAAGCAATCCTTGATGCTGTTGCAATGGAAACAAATTTGTGGAGTCTTTCTGAATTTGAATCAGGAAATGGTGCGGCACTTCAAGAATTAATCTCCAAACATAAGGTAAAATTAATTCGATTTCCTGAACCGCTTCTTGAAAAACTAAGAATAATGGCCAATGAAACACTTGAGGAAGAAGCCAAAAAAGATGCGATGTCCAAAAAAGTCCATAATGCGTTCAAGACATTTAAAAATCAGGTGGGCGTATGGGGCTCAATCTCTGAAAATGCGTATTATAATGTTATTGCTGATAAATATTTACTGAATTGATCTGTGCTTTTTGATCACTATTTGAGTTGATTTTTTAAAATATATTGACAAGCCGACGATAAACTGGTTTATTGAATGAATGATATGTTTTTTTGGATCTTTATTTATGAAAGAAGAGGCTTTATATGAAAAACAAGGTATTCCTGATAACAATGTTCATGTTGCTTTTTTTCCAGCCATTAAAAGCATCATCGAATGATACCTATGACTTAGTCTTTGCAACACAAGATTTTCCACCCTTTAGCTATCAAATTGGAAATTATGTTGCAGGACCTGCTGCTGATATTATTCGGGGGATCTGTTCAGATGTCAAATTATCTTGTAACATCTATTGCAAAGAATGGTCTGATGCGCAAATGGATGTCAAAAAAGGCAAAGCACATGCCATGTTTATGATTGGCTGGAATAAAAACAGAACTTCGTGGCTTCATTTTTCACATCCAATAATCAGAACCGAATATGGTATTTTTGTCCGCAAAAGTAACGCATTGGATTATACAATGCAAATTGATATCAAAGGTTACAATGTGGGCGTTTATGGACCATCCAATACCTCGCAGTCATTACTGAAAATTAAAAAACTGATCAAAGATCTCAGGGTTGACTTTAGTCCGGACAGTTCCATGTGTTTTAAAAAACTGTCCAAAGGAGAATTGGATGCAGTCTATTCAAACAAGGCTGTTGGAAGAAGCTTGATCAATCGATATAAGCTCAAAAATATTCGATATGCCGGACGTGACAGAACTCTTGAATATTATATTGGCTTCAATCAAAAATTTACAAGTAAAGCTTTGGTGGAACGATTTAATAAGAGTTTTGAAAAAATGCACAAAAATGGTGTAATTCAGGAAGTGTTAAGCATGTATGGTATGGAAGCTGCCAGCATTCAATAATCAATAAGAGAAAGAAGATTATATTAACCGAACGTCTGACAGTTATCTGTCAGGCGTGAGGCATCAAAATAAATGAAAAAAAACCCTCCCCCAAAAAAAAATTATTCAAGAGGAAAATTCGGTTATCGCCGCAAAAACACATCGAATAAGCGACGAAAAAAAAGACTATATCCTGGAAAAGATCCTGCATTAAAACAAGTGTTTGCAGAAATCGGAATACCGGAAAGCTGTCCTTTTAAACCCGATCGATTTCAGATAGAAGCCCTTGAAGAAGTCTGCATTAATGATTGCCTTGTTACAGCGCCAACTGGCTCTGGAAAAACCTGGATTGCGGTTGAAGCCATTGCGAAAGTGTTTAGTAAAGGTGGTAAGGCGTGGTACGCCTCACCGCTCAAAGCATTAAGTAATGCAAAATATATTGAATTCTCAGAACGTTTTGGTTCTGAAAATGTTGGAATTCTTACTGGAGATCGTAAAGAGAATACTGAATCCAGTATCATTGTGGGCACAACAGAAATATTGCGGAATCAACTCTATGACTCCATGCATCGGGGGATCAATCTTGACTCAGAAATTGTCATTTTGGATGAGGCCCATTATTTGGGAAATGAAGATCGTGGTGTGGTGTGGGAAGAAATCATGATTTATTTACCCCAACGAATCCCGCTGCTGTTACTCTCTGCAACCATTGGCAATGCCCGACAAATAGCAGATTGGCTGGTATATATTCGCGGACGTAAATGCTCTGTTATTGAAGAATCTATCCGACCAGTACCTTTGTACAATCTGTTTTTTCATCCATCAGGTACATTATATCCATTGATAGAACCCAGAACAACATCAAACAGCATGTACAAAAAGGTAAAAGCCTATCTTAAAAAACCCTACTATTTTACAACATCACCACGTGCATTACCGCCGCTGGGTGAAGTTATTAAAGTATTAAAAAATTATAATTTATTGCCTGCCATTTTCTTTTTAAAATCCCGATTTGATTGCAACCGGGCGGTTGAAATGTACAATGAAAGACTTGATGAGCCGGCATCAAGAAAACAGGAGCGGAATCAGCTTATTCTGGACTATATTCACCAATATCCTATTTTAGCAGATCATTCACAAATGTTCAAACTACGTCGAATGGGTGTTGGAGCGCACCATAGCGGTCAACTTCCCATGTGGAAACAAATTATTGAAGCACTGATGACCAGGGGATTATTGGATGCAGTCTTTGCAACATCCACAGTTGCAGCCGGCGTAAACTTTCCTGCACGTACTGTGGTGATCATGAATTCTGATCGTTTCAATGGTAAAGAATTTGTGCCTTTGGACGCCACCCAATTTCATCAAATGACTGGTCGTGCAGGACGTCGCGGTGCTGATCAAATAGGATTTGCAGTCACAATTCCAGGAAAATTTATGGATTTGCCGCTTATTGTTCAACTGAACCATTCGCCGCCTACGTTTATTGATTCTCAAATTCAAATTAATTTCAGCATGGTGCTGAATCTGCTGCTTTCTCATACACCATCGGAAATCAATCGGCTTTTGGAAAAATCATTTGCAACATACTTAATTCTTAAAACAAGGCGTTTGTCTCACAAAAAGAAAAAAGAAGCCCGCACCCGATTGTGGCGTGAATTTCAGCGTCATATTCGTTTTTTACAAAAAGAACACTTTGTTAATGAAGATGAAACACTTACTGAAGATGGGATATGGACCTCACAATTGCGTGTGGATCAACCATTACTTATTGCCCAGGGATTTCGCAAACAAATTTTTCCCAAAGATGACCCGGCTATGTTGGCCGCCATAATCGCGAGTTTTGTCAATGAAAAAGAATCTGATGATTCAAAATTTGAAGATCTTGCGCCACAAGAACTGCTATCAATTCATAAGAACATGATTCATGCACTTCGCCCCCTGGCACGTCGCATGAGTATGCATGGATTTACAGCCCGTCCATTGTACTTAAAACCCGCGTTGACCATATACAATTGGGCAAAAGGTGAAAATTGGCAGGATGTTGTTAAATTGTCAGGTCTTGCTGAAGGGGATTTGGCCATGATGATCATTCGCACGGCCGATAATCTTCGTCATACTGCAACGCTGAATGAATATTTTCCGGAAGTCGCGAATACCTCCTATCAGGCAATATCCTGCATTTTAAGAGAACCGGTTATCATGGATGCACTTTATTCTGCAAAACAGAAATAAAAATATCGCATTTACTAAGGAATGCTCGAAAAATAAATTCCTCATTTTCTTATTTGCCAGCCCGATGTAGGGGCGAACCTTGTGTTCGCCCATCGTACATAGGAACGAAAGCGTTATTAGTTCGAGGGCGAACATAAGGTTCGCCCCTACATCGGGCTGGCACATAAGTAAATGGGGAACTTATTTTTCGAGCATTCCTAAGGAATTCTCGGAAAATAACATGCTCATTTTTCATGATCGTACAAAAAAATAAGGTCGTGTAGAGACGTAGCAAGCTACGTCTCTACAGTACAATTACCTCAAAACGAACAATATCAATAATGGGGAAGTTATTTTCAGAGCATTCCTAAGGAATTGTCGAAAAAAAACTTCCCCTTTTTTTTTGAACCAGGATGACACTGTATAAGATGAATAAAATGAATATAAAGTGTATTTATTTCAGTTTCTACATTTTATTATTAACGCTATTTCTTCAAACGAACATTCAGGCGCAAAACACTTTTGTTGTGGACATTCAAATCAATCTAAGGAATGCACCACTTAACCCTGCCTCCATTCTTCAACGTGCCAGAGAACATATTCAATTAAACAAAGGCAAACCTTTGTTTAAAAAAGACATTGAAGAAACAATTGCATCACTTGAACAAACCAAAATATTCAAAGATATTACCAGTGATCAAATAAGGACAGCCAATGGAATCATTGTCATTTTTCAAATGACTGCCTGTAATGTGATCAAGGATATTCAAATAAGAGGCGCTTTCCCATTATTTGAGAAAGATGTTTTGAATGTTATGACAGTTAGTCCAGGCCATATCTGGTATGATGACCAATCAAAAAAGCAAATTTCACGAATAAAAAATTTATACAAACGAGAAGGGTTTGTTCGTTCAAGGGTTGAAGTCCGCGCTTACAATGATATTGATGATGGTTACTATATTGTTGATGTTCTTATTGACGCCGGGGACTGCTCCAGATTGAACCATCTCGATATTGTGGGAAATAATTACGCAAGTGACTTATTTCTGAAAGCAAAAATGAAAACCTGGAATGTATCGTATATACCAGGAAATGCGGGATGCTTTAGAGAAAAACAACTGCGTAACGATGTACTAAAATTGGTTTCATGGTATCGAAAAAAAGGGTATGCAAATGTTCGCATTCGTTCAGAAGTGGTGGAACATAAGCAAGATATTGATGTGAAATTAAATATACATGAAGGTACGCAATATCAGGTGCACTTTGTGGGTAATCATTATTTTTCTCATAATACACTTGAAAAATTATTGACTCTTTTTTCCAAGGGAAACCAAAATGACACAGCTATACGAAGAAGTACGCGCGTAATTCTCAATAAATATCGTGAGGAAGGTTTTTTAAGTGCAAAATTGCATATTTCCAATTGGATGAAAATATATAAGAAAATCCATATACAACATATCTGGTTTCATATATACGAAGGTCCGCGCACGTGCATAGAAAAAATTGAATTTTTTGGCAACACTTTGTTTACAAAAAAGCAAATTCAAACGCATATGAAAACCCAATTTCCCGGGTATTTTGGAAATGTACCCTATCAACCAGAAGTTTTAGACGCCGATATTCCAATAATTAGAGCATTGTATCAAAAGCATGGTTTTTTAAATGTTCAGATAAAAAAAGAAATTCAATGGCAGGATGATAAAAAAAAGGTTTCAATTCAGATTTTTATTGATGAAGACATAGAAACCAAAATTCGTTCAGTCTCTTTTTCCGGTGACATTTCGGTCATTCAAGGATTTAAATTGCCCAATATGATTAACCAGCCATTTAATTCCATGCAAATCAAAGAAATCAGACATTTGTTAGAAGCCCATGTTTCTGAAAAAGGATACCCTTATGTCATTGTCAAAGAAAATATATACTTTTCAGAAGATCGACGCAAGGCAGAGATTGTTTTTCATGTACATAAAGGAAAAAAAGTACAGGTGGGACATATTTATTTTCATGGAAATTTTAAAACCCGGCGAAGTGAATTAAAAGATGTTTTATCTGTCAATTCCGGAGATAATTTTTCCCTGTCCAAGACATTACGTGCCCAACAAAATTTACGTGATATGAAAATTTTTAACTCAGTAAAATTAACACCGATGGGATTAAAAGAAAATAATGATGAAATTCAATTGTTTGTCGAAGTTGAAGAAAAAAAACCCTTGTTTCTTGAATTGGGCGGTGGCTATAAAACAGAAAAAGGCGCTTTTGGACATATAAAAATGGGAGATAAAAATCTGTGGGGTCGAAACAAAAGTGCATGGGTTCGTTTTGAACAAAGTGAAGTTGGATATCATGGTGAGATCAATGTTCACGAACCAGATTTATTTGGCGAAAGAATTGACACGAATTTTGCCTATTATATTGAAAGGTTGAAAGAATTCAATAAATCATATGGGACACAAACTTATGGCTGGTCGTTAAGTCTCAATAGAGATTGGTCAAAAAAAATCAGAAGTGATATCAATTTTCGGTATGAGCGACGAAGAAAATTTTTAAGGGATTTATTACAGGATAACGAAGACCCCGAATTATCTGATGAAGCACTCCAACCCAGAAGTCTTATTGTTACAACACCTTCAATAATTTACGACAGCCGAAATTCTTTTATCCGTCCAAACAAGGGGATTTATGCCTCATACGCCATGGATATTTCAAAAGGGATTGCGAATTCGCTGGATGATTTTATTAAGTATTATTTTGAAATTCGAGGATATCATAAATTCAGTAGAAATTTAAACATTGCCCTGACAGGTCGTTATGAAACAATTAATGCTTATGGCGATTTGGAAAAAATACCCGAAGATCAATTGCTGTATTTAGGTGGTTCTTCAGACGTGCGTGGGTTTAAAGAAAATTTGTTTTTATTTGATGCACAAAAATTACCAGTGGGCGGTGAATCCATCCTGTCAGGCAGCATTGAAGCACGATATGACCTGGAACTTAATTTTGAAGTTTTTTTATTTTACGATGCCGGAAAATTACTTGATATCAGAAAAGAGGTGCCAATCAAACAATTTCGGTCGAGCATTGGTGGAGGAATTCGATATCATACCCCAATCGGGCCGATTGGTATCATGTATGGGGTGAAAAATCATGTTTATGACAACGAAGATCGGGGGCGGCTTCATTTTGCTGTGGGGTATAGTTTTTAGACTTAATTATCACACAATCGATTTAGAGTTCGGACATTGGTTATATTTCGGTTTTTGCTTGAGGCAACATTTTTCCCTAACTTTTACATACGCCCTTTGTTCAGTCGTATTCTTTTTTTTAAGTAATTGGGGGCAGAGAAGTAATTGGGGTCAGAGTAAAATTAAGCTATAATCGCAAGTTTAATTAATGTATACAAACATAATAAGATTAATTTTACTCTGACCCCAATTACTCTGACCCCAATTACTCAATTACTTTATGACCCCAATTACTTTACTGGTGTAAGTAAGCGATCATAAATTTTTGGGTAGATCGTCGTAATCGAAATCCAAGCAATGTCCGAAAAAAATGTAGGGGCGAACCTTATGTTCGCCCTCCGAACAACAATCGTTTGCGAACCTATGCCCGAGGCAAACGTTTCAAATTCACTTTCGAACATAGGTTTGATACCGGTTTTTGTCCGGCGGGCGAACATATAGTAATTGGGGTCAGAGTAAAATTAAGCTATAATCGCAAGTTTAATTAATGTATACAAACAAGTAATTGGGGTCAGAGTAAAATTAAGCTATAATCGCAAGTTTAATTAATGTATACAAACATAATAAGATTAATTTTACTCTGACCCCAATTACTTTACTGGTGTAAGTAAGCGATCATAAATTTTTGGGTAGATCGTAGTAATCGAAATCCAACCAATGTCCGAAACCAATGTAGGGGCGAACCTTATGTTCGCCCTCCGAACAACAATCGTTTGCGAACCTATGCCCGAGGCAAACGTTTCAAATTCACTTTCGAACATAGGTTTGATACCGGTTTTTGTCCGGCGGGCGAACATAAGGTTCGCCCCTACATTGGTATTTCTCATAGGTTTGATACCGGTTTTTGTTCGAGGCGAACATAAGGTTCGACCAGACGAATAACAAAATATTTACTACGATCTACCTGAAAATTTATGATCGCTTACTTATTAAGGCTTAGGAATACTTAAATAATAAGTTCCTCATTTCTGAAAGAGTCAATTCTATTCATTTTGAACCTGGATTACGCTGAAGAAGATGAATAAGATGAAATCAAACACTTTTAATTCATCTTATTCATCTTCTTCAGCGTAATCCAGGTTCAAAAATAGGAATTCAATATATTAAATGGGGAACTTATTTTCCGAGAATTCCTTAGGCTTATGGCTGTCAAGTTAAGAATGCAAGATTTCGGCAACGCCACGTCAGCGTAGGGCTAAAGCCCAACGCTGAATTGAGAAAGGACGCTAAAGCGCCCTCAGCTTTCATAGGTGCTGAATTGGTATCAGATAATATTTTAGGAATGATCTGAAAATATTTTCCCCATTTACTTATGTGCCAGCCCGATGTAGGGGCGAACCTGGGCGAACCTTATGTTCACCCTCGAACTAATAACGCTTTCGTTCCTATGTACGATGGGCGAACATAAGGTTCGCCCTTACACGTTATTGGCACATAAGAAGTAATTGGGGTCAGAGTAAAATTAAGCTATAATCGCAAGTTTAATTAATGTATACAAACATAATAAGATTAATTTTACTCTGACCCCAATTACTTACGTCAGCGTAGGGCTAAAGCCGGCTAAAGCCCAACGCTGAATTGAGAAAGGACGCTAAAGCGCCCTCAGCTTTCATAGGTGCTGAATTGGTATCAGATAATATTTTATCAATAATGAAACAGAGCATACACTTCTATTGATAATTTGCTTATGGGTATGGAGGGCGCTTTAGCGTCCTTTCTCAATTCAGCGTTGGGCTTTAGCC
>Ga0272440_1000800_pt1 | contig 26524 bp, 15 predicted proteins | sample SSMMMBAug17_FD_192440 | JGI IMG/M metagenome (GOLD analysis project Ga0272440, IMG submission 192440) | Marine sediment archaeal communities from Little Sippewissett salt marsh, Falmouth, MA, United States - SSM-MMB-Aug17 | ecosystem: Environmental > Aquatic > Marine > Wetlands > Sediment ...
TTTTTTTTATATTATTCATCTTATTCATCTTATTCATCTTTTTCATTTTAATCCTGGTTCAAAAACAAAATGAACAAATTGGTACACATATGCTTGCTTTTAAATTGTTGAACAGTCAACCATTTTTTAATGGGGAACTTATTTTCAGAGCATTCCAAATTCAACATAGCAAAACAAGGGATATCTTCTTTCAAACAGTTCACTCCTGAAGTCATTGTTATCAAATAGCAAACAATCCAGGAATCATAGTCCATCATTTCATCAGACGCATCGTGCGAGCGTTTCTGGGTTGACAATTAATGCATCACTATCTACTGAAAGAGTATCCCATGTTTGATATTTTTTAAGTGCTTCTGCTATACTTTCATATTTTATTCGGACTTCATCTTGGAGCACTGCTCGAAGGGTAATTGAAGCTTCATCTACCCGAAGTTTTTTGTTAATACCGAAAATGGAAAAATAAGCATGGGCAAAATATGTCCAATTGGTAAGCTTTTTAAGTAAAAGTATTGGAGTAGCTGAGTTCTTTTTGACAAGTTTTACGCCGTCTGAACCCAATGCGCGGAGTACAGATGACACATCCCTGCGTCCACGATGCTCTATTAAATATAGGGAATCGTTATATATAGAATTCCAAGCTGCAATAACTTGATCTTGATCAGAACAAATAAAATTTAGTTCACTTTTTGCTGCAATAATGTCAGCTTGATTTCCAGTTATAGCATTTATAGTCTTAATACGAATATTTTTACAGATGTCTCTGATTGGAAGATCATTTTCATTTAGCTTTTCTAACAACTGCTTTCCAATATTTGAAATATTATCGGATCGACCATCACCGAGGCGAATAATGTCTATTGCCAATTGACCTGTGATTGTTTTGCTGCTAGTCGGTGATACGATAAAAACTCCATAAGCAATCGCATTTGCTTTTATAGCTTTTGCCAAACTAATTAGCGAATCCCATAACCTGGTTCCCGATCTAAGGCCTTTTTTTACTTGGGCTTCAACAATTTTACCTGATTTTAGTATGAGACGTATATCATCACCAGCACTACCTGTTTCCGCATAGACAGCAACGGGAATATCATCAGCTATTTTTTCAAGCCATGAAGATTTAATACCCCTAACCATATAGACGCAGGCAATGGCCGATACTGCAGCTTGAAAATTTATACCACCACCAGTTGCTGCTCCACCAGCAACACGTTTTTTTTTCGAAAACTCCTTCATAGTTATCCTATTGATATTTCAAGTAAGTTTAAAAAAGAATTTGTCCACCTATGAAGCTGGTTATATATTTTCATGTCTCACTTTGATTCAAAAATTCGATAAATATTTTTTTGTCTGGTAATTCATTTCTATTATCATCTAATTTTGTAAATGAGGGCGGTTTTATTGAGTAATTGCTATCCTGACCATAGTAATATTCGCCTGGTTTGGGACAGGGAATTTCTTTTTCATTGTCATAGCATTTGTTCTGCCCAGTTTCTGGAAGTTAAATGCGAATGTCAAAGTTGATGTTAAAAAAGTAATTATAAGCATGAAGATTGAGATTATAGTTGTTTTCATAGTTTTTATCCTCAAATTCATTTGAAAATATACCGAATTATTGTTTTATTTTTAGAGCTTTATTGCAAATCTTTTCTGTAATCAGACTCAGTGGGTACTCTGTGGCAATTTTATTTGAAAAATACTGTAAAATAAACATAAATCATTATTCCAACCAACATGTATTAACTGATAATGATCTCTTTCAGTATCAAAGACAGTTTGTTTTTCGATATTCTTGGGAAGCGGTCTTTCATCGGCATATTAATTTTTCTGCTGCTAAATCAATAAAAAGCTCGATTCCAAGAGTTTTGATGTAAAGAGGGTCATCAGTTATAGACCATCCTTCTCTTTCTAATGACTTCTTAACAACATCATGAAAAATATCTTTTGCAGACATATTTACGTTTCCTCTTTATTTTATATCAATGAAAATTACAAATACTACCCAATATTTTATACAAAGAGGAAGTAATCAAAGTTTATGAACTTTTTGTTTTTCCAATACAAAAAAATATTTTTATAATCTAATCATTTATTATCAATAAATATTTTCTATATTTTCATCTCATATCTGCCCACTATAAAAAGCAATATAGTTTATAGCCTGAAATAAATAGAATTTAATGGATGGATGCTCTTTCATCCAAAATATTAATTATCTTTATTTACAGGAGGAAAACAGTATGTTTTTTCAATTTACAGGTCAATCAAAAAAAATTAAATCACTATTATTATTCATGGGATATTGGCTGATATTGCCATCATTGTCATATTCAATCGGGGCTTTTTCATATGAAAAAGATTTTTATATGGACCCCTCCGGATTTGTTCAAACAGGTGGTGGAAACTGGCAACATCCACTTGAAGTGCAATGTCATATCGGAAAAAAAGGATATATACAATTTGTTGTAAGACGAACAGATGTAGAAATTTTAAATACATCCGGAACGTTCTATCTTAAATACAATTCGTATGAAACTTATAACCCTGATGCAGATATTAAGGAAGTACCTTCTGATAAAATATATGAAGTTTTAGAAGACAATCTCTTCGATCATAACGCAGACGAATTTCCTTTGAAATATTATGTGCGCTTAAAAGTTAATAGTTCTACATATCGATGGGTTGGCCCGATTACAATTGATTATGTTCCTGAGATTGAGTTCAATTACTCAGACTGGGACCTTGGTGACATAGAAGTCAATACCAAAAGTATTGAACACTCCTTTACTCTTACCAATATTGCAAAAGGGGGGGTTGCTACTGGAAATTTGTCTGTTATTAATTCAACAGCATTTAAAATCATAAGTGGAGAAGGACCATTTTCAATTGCGCCTGGAACCAGTAAAATTATTAAAGTTATTTTTGCTCCAAATGAAACAGGATATGATAATGGACATTTATTTGCTGAAACAGACTACCCCTGTGAAGAAAAAACAATGTTTCTCTATGCAAGTGCTTATGAAAAACCACAACTCGTTTTAAACCCTCCAACTTATGATTTTGGAAGTCAAAATATCAACACTCAAAGCACAGTTAAAACCTTTACACTCAGTAATATTGGCGGCGGCATAGCCAAAGGTACTGTATTATTGGGTAGTGAACTTAATTATGAAATTGTCAAAGGAAATGGTTCATTTTCAATTGGCGAAGACGAAAGTATAAATATTGAAGTTATATTTAAGCCCGCCATTCAAGGTCAAACATCTGTTACTTTAAAAGCTACAGGAGATGGTTCCTTACTTGATGTTGCATCCTCAATTACTGGGTTTGGCGTTATTCCAAAACCTTTGCCTCCTGAAATGCCATTGGTTGAATATCAATGCGGAAAGACAGTCATTACTCAGAAAACACCTCCCACAGATATAACATGGTACTGGCAAAATACAGATAATGGCACTTCCACTGATGATGACTCTGTCTCAAAAACTTTTGATATACCTGGTATCTATTATCTCAGAGCAAGAATGAATCAATATCCAAATTATTGGAGTGATACCTGCCAAAGCGGCATTGTAAAAATATATCCTCATCCCACCCCTCCTCAGGTTTCATCAGTAACGATAAATGATGGTGAAAAGGCTCTACTAAAAATCAATACTTCTGATACGACCAGCTGGTATTTAAATAATTCTGATTCAGAGCCTGTCTTTATTGGTTCCAGTTATGAAGTTTCTCCCGCAGAAACAACTATTTACTATGTTAGTTCTTCAAATGAATACTGTGAAAGTGAAAAAATCCCTGTCACAGTATCAGTTATAAAATGTTTAAAAGCTGATGTAAATAAGGACAAAGAAATTACAGCACAAGATGCTGTGGATGCCTTTTTTCTTTCCTTTAAAACAAACTGGACAACTGATGAACTTTGCCGGGCTGATATGAATGATGACAAATCAGTATCTGCACAGGATGCTGTTTTGATTTTTTGGGAATCATTTAAATCAAATTAGTTAAACTGAAATTTAAACACTGATTTATTAATAATAAAAGCACATAAAACCTGTCTTATAGCCTCTAATACTATAAGGTGGGTTTATATGTGACGCAAGCCAAATTTAAAGGAAATCAATATGATTCAGTCAAAAAAAATTGAGATTCAAAAATACGATATTTTTAAATACATAATATTATTAAATGTTTTAATTGTTTGTATTTTTGGATTTACAAAGATAGTCCTTGCACACCCAAAATTTATGACATTACCTTTATTAGAAGACGCAGTTGTGGCAAATGGCTGGCATTATAGTTACTTTAGTTCTCATTCAAGAGTAAAACATTCAGCCATTGACTACTATGTTTCAACCGGAACTTCTGTTGTTGCAGTTGCAGATGGTTATGCCATGCGAAGCAGTCAATATGATCAAAATACCGGATATGGGGATTTTGTTATCATTCGTCATGATGTTCAAAATGATGATAAGAATTACTACTTTTCTTTATATGCTCACTTAAGCCAGATTAGTCAAAAAATTCCTAATAAATCAGCATTTTCAGCGACAAATGATGTTGATGTAATAAATGAAGGTTGGGTTCGTGTAAAACAAGGGGATATTATTGGGAAAAGCGGTAAGTCAGATACTTCATGGCCACACTTACATCTTCAGATTTTTTTAGAAGGCTATGGAAACAGATACACCAAAGCAATTGATCCATATGACTTATACAAAAATCCTTCAGGTGAAGATGCTTCTATTTTTTATCCACCCTTCCTCAGTAAAACAATAGATGGTCAAACAAAATTTTCTGGTTCAAAATTTCTGGGTTCTGGTGCGAATCGTTTATGGGAAACAGACCCGCCTACTCCTCCTGTCCTGATCAAAACATTAGATAAGCCGGCAGGAAAAGTTCAAATCAATGGAATAAATTTTGGCTCAGGCCAAGGTCAGATTCAAATTAAACATAACAGTATGAAAAAATTTGAAACTATTCAGAATATAGAAAAATGGAATGATAATGAAATCATTTTGAATATTTTTCAAAAAGATTTTCAATATGCATCTTTTAGTCAGCCAGTCTGGCTTGTAATATTTGATTCCAGCGGAAATCAATTATTAAAGCTTACTTTTCCATTCAGAGATATTCATCCGGATAAATGGTTTTCCAATCCTGTTTTACAGCTATGGAAAAATGATATGATCAATGGTCAAAGTAATACAGGCTTATTTTTACCGGAAAAACATATTAATTTTGCTGAATTTTTAGCAATTTTAGTAAGATGTGATCCGGAAATATCTCAAAAAGCATGTGTTGAGAACGACAGGCCATTTCCACTTTCAGATAACAACAGCCTTTTTCCTTTATTTTCAGATAGCGGCCCGTGGTATTGTTCTTACTACAAATCAACAAAAATACAGACATGGATTGAAGAACTTCAACAAATTTCCTCATCAAGAGGCTGGCCAGATCAACAGGTGAACAGAAAAGAGGTCGCATTTTTTTTGGCAAAATCTTTGAGTATTCCATGGGTTTCCAATCTTGACAATATTGGATTTACAGATGTTGATCCATCTGATCCTTTTGTACCCTACATTGTAAAATGTAAAGAAACAAAAATTCTTGATGGCTATGCAGATGGATCATTCAAAGGCAACTCTAATATTAATCGTGCTGAAATCGCAAAAATGCTTTATCGCACTTATTTTATTAATCATAACTAAAGTATAGAAAGGTTATCTAATGAAAAGATTTTATAAAAGCATTTTTTCTACCTTATTCATCACGCTCTTTGTTTCATCATATGTAATTGCAGGGAGTTATTCATATTCTTTTAGCAATGGCAGTTATACAACCAATGGTGGTGGTGACTGGGGAAAAATTTTGAAAATGACTGTTTATATAAATTCAAATAATACAATTTCTGTAGATGTAGGAAAACAGTCAGGCAGTTTTGGTACAAGCGGTTATATGTATTTGCAGGGTTATAGTTATGGAGAATCAGAATCTTATAATTTGGCTACTTCATATTTAAAAAAGGATACTTCTTCTATCAGACTTGTCTCATCAACATCACTGGATAATGTAACATCCTGGTGGTGGTCAAGTAATCAATTAGAGATATACGCACGTTATGAATCAAATAATGGGGGATACGCTTATGCAGGTCCTGTTGTAATTCAAAGGAAGGTTGTACAGCCTGCTCCTGGCACCCCAAGTTCTCCTTCTCTTCAGGCAACTGGGTCAACAAGTGTTTATATTTCATGGAGTTCTGTCAGTTATGCAAGTGATTACAAGCTTTATAGAGCTACATCATCTTCCGGAAGTTACCAACAAATTTATTGGGGGGAAAAGTGTACATATACAGATAGCGGTTATCATTTATCACCAAATACAAGATATTATTACAAGGTTTCAGCTGGAAACAATTCTGGATGGTCAAGTAAATCTTCATACAAATATGTAACAACCAAAAAGCCAACTCCTGATACACCAAACAGACCATCTGTAGATACAACAGGGGCAACCAGTAATTCCATTTCATGGAATTCTGTCACTTATGCAGATAAATACAGGCTTTACAGAGCAACGTCTTCTTCCGGAAGTTACCAGCAGATATATTATGGATCAAATCTTTCATATTCAGATAGCGGCTCGCATTTATTACCAAATACAAGATATTATTATAAGGTATCGGCAGGAAATGATTCCGGATGGTCTGGCAAATCTTCATATAAATACGTAACTACCAAAAAACCAACACCTGTTACACCAAACAGACCATCTGTAAACACAACAGGCCCAACCAGTAATTCCATCTCATGGAGTTCAGTTTCTTATGCAGATAATTACAAACTTTACAGGGCAACGTCATCTTCAGGAAGTTATCAGCAGATATATTATGGGGTAAATCTTTCATATACTGATAGCGGCTCGCATTTATTATCCGGGACCAGGTATTATTATAAGGTTTCAGCAGGAAATGCTACAGGCTGGTCAAATCAGTCCAGTTATAGAGAAGTAACAACCAAAAACTATAAGCCAATTACGCCGGGAAAACCTTCAGCAATAGCAAATGGTCAGACAAATATAGCAATTTCATGGAATTCGATCAGGTATGCAACGCTTTATAGGTTATATCGTTCATCATCTTCTTCTGGTAGTTATAAACAAATATATTATGGACCTGATCTTTCATATTCTGATTCCGGATCACACCTGTCCCCGGCTACAACATATTATTACAAGGTTTCTGCTGGTAATGAAACAGAATGGTCTGGTCAATCTCCTTATTGTTCTACAACAACCAAAAGGCCTCTTCCAAAAACACCAGACTCACCTTCTGCACAAACAACAGGAGTAACATCAAATTCAATTCTATGGAGTTCTGTCGCTTATGCAGATAATTATAAACTTTTCAGATCAACATCTGCATCAGGTACATACAAACAAATATATTATGGGCCTGATTTAACATATTTAGACAGTGGTTCTCATTTATCACCAAATACTGTTTATTATTACAAACTTAGTGCTGGAAATGAAATGGGGTTTTCGGATCTGTCAACGTACTGCTCAGCAAAAACAATGATTCCAATGCCAACAGTCAATCAGGTTTCAGTGTTTCCTTCTGAAATTGCTTATGGAGAATCCTTATCCATTAATTGGAGCAGCACTGATCAGGCCTGGTATTTTTTCAGCCTTTATCATGAATCAAATAATACCCCCATTGATACAGCCTTTTTTTTAAGTGATGGCTGTATTGCTGCTAATGCAAATGGCAGTAAAGGTTGCTTAGGGCAGCAAAATCCATCAAATTCAATGACAGATTCATGGCCTATTCCGGATTCTCTTCTTCCTGGAAAATATCGTATACAAGTTTGTGTTTGGAGTAGTCCTGAACAAGCTGTCTGTGATTATTCAAACGTTTTTACTCTTGCAAATCCATCCCAGGATGCCAGGCTGTATATGACAGACAACAAGATTGTGATGAATGATCTTCGTGAAACAGATGTTATTAATCGCGCTGAACTTGCAACGATGATCTATCGCGCTTTAGGAAATGGGTATGAAAATGCTGATTATTTGTTTGAACAATGGGCTGAAAAAGAAATCAAGACATCCTCATACATAGATATAAAAGATGCTTCTGCATGGTATTTTAAACCAGTGGTTTATCTCTCCAATTTATATTTTGAAGACACAATTACACCTTTTAATTGTATATCAGGGAAAAATCCTTTGTTTAGTCCGGAAAAAACAATTTCAAGGGCTTGGGCCATGAAAGCATTCTTGGAGTCGTGGAATATTCGAGCCCTTACAAATGATGAATTATCTGCATTAAATATTGATGTTCTTTTTAATGATGTTGATAAAACTCACCCAGCAGCAGTTTATATCTATAAAGCAAAACAACTTGGTCTTATTAAAGGCAGCACTTTGGAAAACTTTGATCCGGATTCCCCAATCATTCGCCAGGATGTATTTTTAATATTGCATCGCTTGCTGGATTTTGCTGCTAATTTAATTAAGACAGAAATCAATAAACCACAAATAACGTCTCAGGATTTTACTTATCATGCAACATGCAACACAATAGGGCAGCGGTATGAACAAGTCATAAGTTCTGGTATTATTCCGCCTTCTGTTCAAATCCAAATAATTGAAACACTTAAAAAGGATGAAAATCCAAATTCCTGTTATTATGGTTTATATACTTCAATTCTTGAGGTAAATATTTCAGGAGATTCATCCCGGACGTTTACAGACCCGGATGGAAATATCTTTTCATATAAGCCTTTTGCCGCATGGGAAACCAGCAGAGGGTCTTTTATCAACCTGAAAGCAGAAGCAGATCAACCAGGTATCCCTTTTAGCAGGGTCCTCTTTATAGCGCCAGATTCATGCAAGGCCTTTTATGATCTAAAGGTATTTGTTGGCGATAATCTTGGTTCAGAGGTTATGGATGATATTCAACTCGTTATTACTGATGATTGTCAATCAGAGATTGAACCTGTTGTTTCTATGAATTTACAAGAAACTGCCCAAAATGGTGAATCTATTGTTATTGGTGGAACTGCATCTGATGCAGAACCTTCTGACAGGGCTGCTTATGGTATTCAGTCTGTTCAATTGGACTATTCTATTGATAATCAGTTAACATGGATACCTGTTTCTTCTGATATATCTGTGGATAAAGATCACAATTGGTTATTGCAATGGTCTCTCCCTGATTTAAAGGACTCAATTGATATTCGGGCCCTGGCAAGAAATTTACAGGGAAATACCAGTGAAATTATACACAAATTGCTCATAATACCGAATGTCACTATTCATGGATTTCTCTTTTCTTCATCAGGAAATTCAGTCCCAAATGTAAAGGTTGAACTCACAGGTAATGATATTTCACTAAACACTTATACAGATAGTGATGGGCGGTTTGAATTTTCAGACGAACTCTCTGCCGGCAGCTATGCTTTAATTGCAAGCTTAAATGATATGAGATCTTCATTGCAGGTCATTTCAATTACTTCTGACCAATCAGATGCTTCATACCAGGAATTATTTATCTGTCTTAAAGGCGATGTTAATTTAGATAATAACGTAACTGCACAAGATGCTGTTGATGCATTCAAGTTGTCATTTATGATGTCCTGGTCACGGGAAGAACTTTGTTATGGGGACATCACAGATGATGGAGAAATAACAGCCGAAGATGTGGTTCAAATTTTTTGGAAATCATTTTATTAAACAATTTATGGCGTTTATATCAATAATTCAAATTATATCTGCCTACTTGTTTTTTGAATAATTGTTAATTGACATTTAACTCAGGTGGTTTTCGAAATAAATAAAGATCGTTTTTCAGCCAGACACTTTGAGTCCCTTTGGGACGACACAGGAATAGCCTGGAGTTTCAACTCCAGGCGGCTTGGCTATTTGGAAATGACTATCCAACTTTTTGGGAATGCGGCCACTATCATGAACTCAGTCAGTTTCGGAAAACACCTCAATTTATTTCAATTTATAATCATAAATATAAGGAGGTGATATCAACAGGAGTATTAATTTTGAGTCATGCTGTATCTAAAATTTCGATATAGCAATTAATTAAAATAACAACATTAAAATTTAATTCAATCAGGAGAATAACTAAAATGAAAAAAAACTATTTATGTTTAATGACAACAATCTTCTTTTTTTGTCTGTTAATAAACAACTTATGGGCCATGAATGTCAGTCCTCAGGATGTCAGTGGATTGGCTGGAGAAACGATCATCATACCTTTTTCTGTATCAGATGTCGGAGATGGCTTTGAAATGGATGCATTAGGACTGACCATCCAGGCTGATCCAAATTCACTGTCATTTGTCAAGGTAATAAAAGAGAACAGTTTAACAGAAACTTTTGGCTTGTTTCATGGAATGCAAGTAGAAAATGGGATTAAGGTCAATGCTTCACTGTTAGGCAATCCTATTAACGTAACAGCGGATGATATTTTATTTTATGCTCAATATATTGTTCTGGAAGATGCTGGAAACTCAAGCATTTCATTAATCAACTTTAAAGATGATATCAGCAGTGCAGAAACTTCATCAGCAAATTTTACCTTAAAGCTGCCTGATCGGGCACCTGTTGTTAATCAAGCAATTGATGATGTTACCATTAATGAAGACATCAAAGATCATACAATAGATTTGAGCAATGTATTTACTGACCCGGATAATGATGACATTTCAATTAGTATTATTTCAAACGACAATGAGAGCTTGATTATACTTTCTATTGAAAATAATTTACTGACATTAGAAGCTGTTGAAAATAAGAGTGGACAGGCAAATATAAGCATTCAAGGATCAGCTAATGGAAAAAATGCAACAGATTCTTTTGTTGTAACAGTTACACCTGTCAATGATCCACCAACAGCTTCAAATGATCAACTGGTTACTGTTCAGGATCAAGCATTATCTGCAAATCTGACAGGGCAGGACATTGATAATGATACGCTGACATTTCAAATCAGCAGTCAACCAACCAAGGGTACCCTCACTCTTGAAAATTCTCAAACAGGTGCATTTAATTATGTTCCAAATGCAAATACAACAGGTATGGACAGTTTTGAATTTATAGTTAGTGATGGACAGCTTAATTCTTCACCAGCTGCTATAAGTATTCAAATTAAAGAATTGGTTTTAACCCAACCCATTAAATGCTCTATTCCGGAAAATATTCAAGCTATCACAAAACAAAAAATTGATTTCCCCATCTCTTTCAGCAATGCAAATAGTGAAAAAATTGAAGCTTACGATCTTTACCTGAGCTATGACCAAAGTAAATTGAGTGTTTCAGAGGAATCAATTTCATTTAAGAATAGTATTTTTAATAATGAAAATTATGAGGTAGTCATTTTCTTGAATTCTCCTGGAGAAATATATTTAGGACTTTATGCAACAGGTAAGGAACTTGTAAAGACTGAGGGCTTAATTGCGAATATTCAAGTAGATGTTATCGGTAATTCGGGTGATACGACAAGCATTCAGCTCGAAGAATCATATATTAACAATTATACAATAGATCCCATGAACAGCGATATATCTATTTCTGGTCATTCAATAAGCGGAAGAGCTGTTTATTACAAAAATGTCAGTGATAATCCCCTGGTTGTCAAACCAATTCCAGGGGTTAAGATGATTCTTTCAAATGAAACTCAATCTTTTACTACTCTTACAGATGAAAATGGCTATTATACTTTTTCAGGAATGGCACCAGGGGAATATTTCATTGCTGCTGAAAAAGATACTGATCTGGGAGGATTGGATTCAATCGATTCATCAAGGGCTTCACGTTTTGCCGGCAGAGTTATTGATTTAACAGCACTTGAGCGTCTCGCTGGCGATGTAGATATGTCTGGCCGAGTGTTATCAATGGATGCATCGAGAATAGCACGATATAATGTCGGATTAATCTCACAATTAAATGACAATAACCTTCATTGGTTATTTATAACTCAGGATGTTTCTGATTGCATAGGAAGGCGTTCTCCTGACTCATATGAAACAACTTATCAGATCACATTGAATGAAAATACAAGTAATCTTGATATAATTGGTATGCGTTTGGGAGATATCAGTGGTTCCTGGACAGTTGACACGCCGCAAAAAAGGTCAAGACGCACTCCTTTAAGACCAGAAACACAAATATTGTCTGAACAAAATGATACTATTTCAATACCTATTGTTATAAATTCCACAGAACTGGTGGAAGGCTTATTTGTTCAGATTAAGTATGATGCCAAAAAACTAAGACCAAACAGAAACTATTTGCTGGATTCCAGACTGGATTCTTTTCAGTACTCAAAGGTTGTTAATGACCGCTTAGAGGGTGTAATCAAAATTTCAATATTTGCTGAAGCTGATATTGCAACCATTGTAAATGATATACTCACTGTTGAATTTGATGTTATTCAGGAAGGCCGATCTTTCATTCAATTAGAGAATATTAAATGTAACAATCATAATATTTCCGGAGGATTCTCTGTAAATGATCAGGTTGTTAGTTCTGTTGAAATAGTAACAGAGATGGCAGCTGAATAAATGGATTGTTTTTATATCGTATGGCAGTTTATTAAAAAACTGTCATACGATTGTTAAACCAGGAGGATATATGAATAATATTACAAAAGTATTAATTATAGGGATTTGTATATGTGCATTTTCTACTAATTCTTTTGGACAAAACATGTATAATTTAGTCAAAGGAGTTGTTTATACTTTACCCATTGCAATTAATGAAACAATGGCTATAGAAGGAGTTGATATTTTTATCGAATTTGATCCATCTAAAATTAAACCAGTTAACACTTGTCTAGAAGTTGGGGTTTTAGTATCAAATGATCCTTTAATTGATTATGAGTTAACAGATCATATAGTTAATTCTAATTATTATAATATACGAATTAAAGCAAAAGGAAATATTCAGGAAGTTAATCAGGGAGAAACTTTTGCTTTTTTTTCTTTTATAGTGACTGGCAATGTTGATCAGTCAACACAATTATTTTTTGACCAGTTTATCTGCAATAGCAAAGAAAATAGTGGCGGCTTTATGACCTGTGATAAAAACTATCAGGAGAGTATTCAAATCACTATTCAAAAAGCCAGCCTTGCAAATGTTATAGATATTTTAAAGCACATTTCAAATCATTCATCCTGTCTGCTTGATCTTAAAACTGCCATACAATCTCTAAAAATTTTATCCGGTTTTAAAAATCAACCACAAAAAAGATCAATTTTAACCAAACAATCACCATTGTTAAAAAATGCTGAAATAAATATCTTAGAATTAGATAATTTATCTATTCCAGTTAAAATAGCATATACAGAATTTATTGAAGGAATTGATATTACCTTTCAATACGATTCATCAATAGTTCAGTTAGAACCCTTCTCGTTAACAGAAGGAATACTATCAGATAAGAAATATTCAATGGAATATAATGATGATGGAAATCAGGTTAAAATTTCTATTTTCGCTCGAAACATATTACATTCAGCGGAAGGGATTCTTTTTTCTTTGAATTCTCGTATTATTAAATCAGATTCAACCTTTCAGCCAATAATTTTTAAAGAATTTACAATTAATATGACTTCTGTTCTCGGTAATACTCAATATGGATTTGAATATGATGACGACATTGTTCAACGCATGGATTTATATATTCCTCAAAAAACAACTTCAATCAATGGAATTGTTTATAATGATGACAACCTTCCTTTAGAATTAGCTCAGGTCAGCATCTGGTCAGAATCAACTCAAAATGGACAGGTATGTTTTTCTGATCAGAATGGTAATTTCAGCTTTAATGAACTGCAAGCTGCCACTGACTATTTGTTAAATATTATTCCGGAAAGCAATTCTAATTTGATTCCCCTGGAAAAAATTGAGCTTATTGGTAATCAAAATACTATGAAAATAAGCTTATCGAAAGGTTTCTTGTTTAGTGGAATCTTAAAGGACATTGATTTGCAGCCATTACAAAATATTCGTATAAAGCTGATATCTTCTAAAAAAAAAGTCAATAAAGAAACAATAACAAATACAAGTGGAAATTACTCTTTTAGTGGCACCCCTGCTTCAGATGATTACATAATTCAAACCTTTTCTCCGGATGATTTAAATCTTAAGAATACTATTATCATCAATCAGAGTATTAACCAGGATATTCGCAAAAATATTATCTTATACCCCGGCCAGATTATGAATGGTTTTGTTTATGATTCAAACCAACAGCCGTTCATCAATGCCAATGTGAAAATCAGTTCAAACAATCTTGCTTTTGAACGAACTGTGAAAACTGATGAATCCGGCTTTTTTGAATGTCAAAATTTATCAATAACAGAAGAGTATCAGTTATCTGCTTTTTTTGGAGGATATGTTACAGAATCAAAGCGTTTTAATGTTCAAGATTCCCCAATACAACTGTATTTATTTTCTGCAGGAAGTATTAATGGTTCTGTTAAAACATCGGATGAAAATCCTTTACAAAATGCTGTCATAAAAATTGATTCAGAAATGGCCTCTTTTGAAAGCACATACTTAAGCGATGAAAATGGCGAATTTCACATTAATGATTTAAAACTAAAAGATTCAGAAAAAAATGATATCAGTGATTACTGTATTACTGTTTTTGCTAAAGGCTATTTACCGAAAACAAAGTCAAATGTAAGAATTGGAGAATCAGTTCAGTTTTTATTTTCAGGCAATTATCTATCAGGAGTTCTAAAAGACACCAATAACATGACTCCATCGGAAAATATTTCCAATAAGATTTTTCTTTTTAACAGGCTATCAAATAATAAACCTGATATGATGGTTGCTGACAAAGATGGTTTTTTTAAGCTTTCAGGTTTGGATAACAGTGTTCCTTATCAATTTCTTTTTTGCTCATACCAGGAAAATAAGCAGGTACAACAATGGGCAGGAAATAATGATATGGGAATTGCTTTAGATAATCGTGAAAATGCTAAAGATTATTTTACATCTGATCATATTTTATTCCAATTGAACAGTAATTGGTAATCATAGGGGAAAAAAATGAATCGAATATTTTTTCTATTGTCCTTTTTTTTAATATGTTCAAGAATCTGTTGGGCGCTTGATAATCAGGATGCAGTGTTGAATTTAGTTTCTAATTCCCATACAGTAAATGTTCCATCTGGCTTATCACAAATTTCTTTCTCCTGGAGTCCACCCTCAGGCACAACAGAATGGGATGGATATGTGTTTAAATTAGACCAAAATGATCAATTGGATTTTGAATTTAATGAAACCAATATTGAACAAAACCCAATGGATGTTTATTCATGGATTTTTTCCTGTTCAGGGGATTATATAAATTACTATTTTCATATTGCCCCGGCAGTATATGACTTTGAAAATTTTCAATATGTTTTTGGAAAAACTATAAATTCAGGTCCTTTTCGTGTTGATACTGTTGCGCCATATAATCAAATCATTTATGCACCGGAATTGACAAATGATACAATTGTTCAGCTGAAAACAGGTGCTATTGGAGCTACAAAAATGTGCATCAGTTCTGTGGGTTTTGGCAAATCTTGCACATGGCAGACATTAGAAACATTATCAGAATATCATTTATCAGAAGGAGATGGAAAAAAAACGATATTTATCCAATATAAAGATGATGCTGAAAATATTGCAAATACAGAAACGTCATTAACTTTAGATACAAGCCCACCGCGCATACAGCTAATTTCAGATCCGGATGGTGCAGGTTTAACTACTGTTTCATTTAAAATTTTTTTCAGTGAAGAGGTAACAGGTTTTGAGATTTCAGATATTTATGCTCGTGAAGGCCGAATTGTTCGTTTTAGTACAGATAATGAAGTATTTATCAGGCAGCTTGATATTGAAATTGATACGTCTGAAAAAATTCTTAACGATATTGTTATTCCTGAAAATGCAGTCTTTGATAAAGCAGGAAATGGGAATGTTGCGTTTCGTTATAAATTTTTTAATACTGTTCCAACGTTAAATGAATGGGGGCAGGTTTTGTTTTCGTGTTTATTATTGGCTTATGTTTTATTTACTTATCAAAAGAAGGCAGTAAACTAAATAATTTATATTCATATTATTTAATAAGCTATTCAAATAATTTAGTATATTCTTTGAATAAATATAATCTGTCTCTCTTTCCTCCTGTAATCTCCTTTATTATGTTAAGCTCTTCTAACTTAGCAATTAATGTATAAATACTTGGAAGAGACATATTTGTTAATTCCTTTGCTTTTTGAGCATTTAAAACAGGACGTTGAAACAAATAATTAATAATTGCCTGTGCATTATTTGATCGGTTTCCAAGCTTTTGAATTTTTATATCAACTTCTTTTTGCAATTTAAGTATACTATCAAATGTTTTAATACTATTCTGTGCAGTTTCAATAACTCCAACAAGAAAAAATTTAAACCATTGTGTTAAGTCATCCTTTTCGCGAACATTTGTTAAGTTATCATAATACAAGGTTTTATTTTTTTCAAAAAAATCAGATAAATATAAAACAGGTTTTTTTAAAAGGCCTTTCTCAACTAGATAAAGCGTGATCATTAAACGCCCTACACGACCATTTCCGTCCAAAAAGGGATGAATTGTTTCAAACTGATAATGAATTAAGGCTATTTTTAATAAATATGGCAAGTTTAGTTCATCATTATGAGCAAATTTTTCTAAATCACCCATATATTCATTTACTGTTATATGTGATGGTGGAACAAAAGCTGCGTCATTAATACTTGCACCGCCTATCCAGTTTTGACTTTTTCTGAATTCACCAGGAAGTTTGTGCTTTCCCCGAACTCCTCTTAATAAGATTTTATGAGTTTCCTTTATTAACCTTGAAGAAAAAGGAAGTTTTTCAAGGTAAGTGACAGCTGTATTAAGCGCTAAAATATAGTTCTGGACTTCTTCCCAGTCATCTTTTTTTTCTTCGTTAACATATTCTTTGTCTAACAAAGCTTCTTCAATATTTGTTTTTGTTCCTTCAATTTTATTAGATTGAGATGCCTCTTTTAATACATGCATGCTTATAAATAAGTCAATATTTGGAATATATTCAGAATACATATCAAGACGTCCTAATTGTCTGTCGGCCTGGCTTAAAAGGTTTATTAATTCCATATTCCCAATATGCCACTTTCTATTTATTATATTGGGTTGAAAGCTTTTATATGTTCCCTGATTAATATATTGACCTGCTTTAAAGTTTTTCACATATAACTCCTCAAAATTTAAATATGGGGTTCGCTTATTTAAAAAAATAACAATATTTTTAATTAAGCATGTTTTTTATTTAAAATTCAAGAGATTTTTTTTATTAGAATCTTATTTATTTTTGTAAGTATTTATTATCAATACTAATCTTCTAACTTTTATTTTGATATCTGCCTAGTCCAAATTTCTATTTTGTATATTCAAGTCTTGAGCAAACTGAGAAAAAATTACATTTCAGTTTTAACATTTTTAAAAATCGAATGGATACTTTAATTATTTATTTTAACATTTTCTTGTTTTCACAATGTTGAAATGACGAACCTACTTTTTGGGAATGCGCTCATTGTATATCTAACTTCTCAGATACATTGTATAATCTTAATTATTAATTATTAATTATAAAAAATTATCCATTGAAAGGCTCAAAAATGTTTGGAACAAAAATTTTTTGCAACCAAATTAGAAAAAAGGTTAAAATAAATACCGCAAAATCATGTAATCACTTTTCTCCTTCAGCGGTTCCAAAAGGACTTTCACCATCAGATCATGCTAAACGTGTCCTTTCAAAAAACTATAAACCAACCTGTGACCATTGTATACATAATAACAGTTTTAGGCTTTAGCATATTTTGTATATCAATACATACAAGGTGATTTCCGAAAATCACCTTATACTTAACCTGACAGGCTTGGAAATAGAATCTTTTTGACCTCTATTTATTTAAGAATTATTATCAACCAAACAACTACCCCCTATCAAGAAAAGGAGGGATAATGAATTATCGAAAATGGATTCCTAAGTCAATCACTCAGAGAGAAGATTTTCTTCCAGAAAACTTGGAAGATGTGCGGAGTTGGGTTTGGGAAACAATTCGTGAAGATATTGCAGCAGAATTATATGTTTATGAAAATAGAGTATTGCTATCTCCTGAGCAACCCATTGCCTGGGAAACAATAAGAAGATATGAATATGAAAGTAAAAAAAAGAACAAAGTAAAAAAATATTATGAAATTCAAACAAGAGATGCTCAGATATGTTTTCTCAGGGCCTGGGTTGAAGTTGAAAGATGCTCTAAAAAAGATAAATTTTCTGAAAATACAGAGTCATTTCTATTAAATACTAACCTGAGTAACTTTAGCGTAAATGAAAATGAACTTGATTTTTTTCTTTTAAATGAGCAGGCTGATTTTTCATTTTCTCTTGTAAAAAAAATTTGGAATAACTGTCTTAACTTGCGTCCATCAAAAAGAAAAAAAAAATACAAATATATTGATCATAAAAAGGTTAAACAAAAAAATAAAAAAAAATGGAATGTCTATGTCCGCCCTAAACTTCGATTTTATTTTTATGGTTTATCGAAAAAAAAGCCAAAATATTTAAAAAAAGATCAATTCTCAGACTTAACAATGAATATGGAGACAATAAAATGCAAAAAAGATGATGGTGTTAATATAATGCTTTTCGCAAATTTTGATTCATGGCTGGAATTTATTTTTCAACATCAAATTAAGCAAGGAAATATTATGTTAAAAGATAATAAACTTTCAATATTAGAATCTATTGAAAAAGATAAAAAAGACGCATCAAAAGATAAAACAATAGTTACTGATGATATTCATTCGATTCTACAAAAAATTGAAAATGGTACACTAAAGTCAGAATTATCATTGACAGATAGAAAAAAATTGGACAATTTATGTAAAGAATCTCCAAAGGTTAAATTAATGCTCAGAAGAGCTCATCACAAAGCAATAAACAAAGAAATTGCTCAGGCCATGCATATTGCAAGACAAAAAATTCAAAAACCAAATTTACAAATAAAAGCTGATAATGACTATATTGAATATGTAAACCAATTAGTACAGCATATGAAAAATGGTATGATTCGATTTGTTGAATGGATGTCACCACCAATGAAAACACAATATGTTGAATTAAGAGAAAAAGGTGTTGCATTAGGCTTAGGTGCAGATTTTCCACCAGAAACAAAAACTTTTAATGCACTGGGAGGGGAAATCAGTGTAACCTATTTGTGGAGAAAAGGATATCAAAACAAATCCGGTTTTCTGAATATTACATGGAAAATGGACATAATACCAAGGTATGAATTATGGATAGTTTTTGTAAATCCAAGTAATCATGAAGCTTTTTCTGAATTTGTTTTGGGAGAAGATTATGAAGGAGAAAAATATTTTTCAGTAAATGATTTAAAGTTCGATCCTTCTATTGATTTTTGGTCAGCATACCTGACATTAAAGGAATTATTGTAATGGGAAAATTTGTATTTCCATTTTTTGATTATGAGGGAAAGGGATATAAAGGTATTTTTTATGTCCCTTCTGATCCGAAGTTAAAAATTGATGATAAATATAATAAAATGGATTTTACAATAGATGATGGAAGAATAACAAGAAGGATAGCAAAAAAAATTTTAGGTAAAAGAATAGAAGATGATCCATATTATTATTCAGATGTAAAAAGAGAACGATATACAAATTCTGTGAATTTAGCATATCTTTTAGCTTTACTTAATTTATCAATACCAATGAAACTAAAAATAAAGGGAGATATATGGTATACAGGTACATTTGAAGATAAATCTTCAGGCCCTGTATTGATAAGTGTAGTGGAAAGCCATTTTTTTCTTAAAGTCGAAGAGTTTATTGAGTATAAAGATGACATGTTGTTTGTTGTTCCTACTAATAATATACAAGATTCTGTATGTAAAAAACTTTGCCAGGAAAAAAAAATTGATATTATAAACCTGGATGATTTTAAAAAAATAAATTCCAATCAATTGTCATCAAAAAAAAGGATTCTTGGTATTGATGATGATGAACTTTACCAATTGATTGAAATTATATTTGATTATAAATATAAGGAAAAAAGAAAGTTTTTTCCAGGTTCAAACCCTATTTCAAATGTTGTAATGATAATCGTTCTTATAATCACAGGAATATACTATTCAATACACCTCAACCGGGAACTACTAAACATCACTATCAAAAAAGAAGCCAATGTCTTCTACAAAGCATTAAAAAATTATTTTCAGCACACCACACCACCAATCTACTGCAACAAATACCATCCTCCACCTGGGTTAAATTTAAACCCAAATATTTATTACACAGGCACCTTTTTTCTGTTAAACGAACAGCAAATAACTGGAAAAATAGCATTTTCCCATAAAGCTTCAAATATTTGGTTTATTTTAAATGCCAATGGAAGTATAGAAAAAATGCATTCATTACCAAAAAATATTATAGATGATAAGATTGATGTATATGACTTAACAGCCAAAATCGAAGCTGAAAAATTATATTATGCAATAAAGCAAACATCTCATAAAAAAGAATCTTTTACTGTCTCTCCGGAAAAATTACCTATTAATTTTATTCAAAATCAAAATATTATATTCAAAGGCCAGGTATCAAAAAAAAATAATGGTGAGCTTACTGGCCAGATGTCAGTCTCTCATAAATTATCACATACAACGTATTATTTATCTGCTGATGGCAAGCTCACCACTTCACAAATAAACACCACTAAAACAATTGAAGACATGACATTTAAATGGCTGCCAGGGGGATGTTTTGAAATGGGATGTCAACCATCTTCTGACTATACCTGCACAAAATTTGAAAACAAACTCCACATGGTCTGTTTAAATGGTTTTTGGATGAGTCAGACAGAAACCACACAAGGACAATGGCAAAAAATTATGAATAAAAATCCATCAGTTTTTAAAAGATGTGGTCAGGATTGCCCTGTTGAATCTGTCAGATGGAATGATGTACAATTTTATATTGATCAACTCAATCAAACAATCAAAGCCAATGGTAGATTTCGATTACCAACTGAAACTGAATGGGAATATGCCTGCACAAGCTGCGGTATGGTTCAAAACAATCAAAAAAACCGATCACGCAAAACTTATCCAGGCTGTCAATTTGGTATGAATGAGGCAGGTCTTTGTGATATGACAGGAAATGTTCTGGAAATGTGCCAGGACACTTTTTTTAAAACAGATAGAAATCATCAGTTAATGCATCAATTTATCAGTCATGAAGGAACCAACAAAGTTCTTCGTGGAAGTGATTATAGTTCTCCTCTGATTTTTTCCCCTTGCAATCACAGAACATCCTTTTATCAGGATGCAAAAGGAGGCAATGTCGGTTTTCGACTGGTATGGGATTTAAGATAATGTTCAATAAATTTTTAAAATTAATGATAAGCGCTTTCTTCTTTTTTACCCTGATGGGCTGCCATTATTCAACTCGTGTTGTCCATGATTTCTGGTATAATCGTTATCAAATGGGAGTATGGTATGCAGATCAACAACAATGGAAACAGGCTGAAATTTATTTAAAAAAGGCACTTAAAAAAAAATTTAAAGATAATGATTATATACACACATATGATGTAAACTATATCACCTATTTTCCTCATCGGGAATTAGGGGTTGCCTTATTTCATCAGGGAAAAACAGAGAAAGCCATTAAAGAGCTGGAATTATCACTTCAGTTTGAGCCATCGAAAAAAACAAAATATTATCTGGAAAAGGCAAGAATTAAACTCATTCATGAAAAACAATCAGATAAAGATCCACCCCGAATAAAGATAACTTACCCATTATCAAACATGATCCTTTCAACACCCATTATCAATTTACATGGAATAGCAACAGATAATACCTATATTCAAACAATATACGTTGATAAAAAGCCTGTTTATTTGAACACACAAAAAAATCAGATAAAATTTTGCATGAGACAAAATGCGAACATGGGGCTAAATTCAATAACTGTCACTGCAGAAGATATTATGGGGAATGTTCAAACAGAACAAATTCATTTTTATGTTGACCTGCTTGCACCTGTTATTTCTTTGGTCAGGCAATCGGTCCAATGGATTGGCAATCAACAATATATACAAGTTAACCTTCATATTGTTGACAATCATTTATTAGATTTCGTTAAAATTCAGGACAGGACGTATCCCTGCAATAAAAAGAATAACATACAGATAAAAGAAACAATTCTCATAAAAAAAGCTTTACCAGCTATCAATATTACAGCCAGAGATGTTGCAGGAAATATCAATCAATATCAGATCATGCCTCCTGAAAACAACTATGTTTTGGCAATGAACTCATACGAATATTCAGCATCAGGTGTGCTGAAATCTATAAATCCGGAAAACAGGTGTCTTTGGGCTACGAATGCTTACAGTGGCAACCATACAATGTCACCTTTATTTGTAATACCCCAAAAAAAATACTTTATTACAAAGCTTGAAAATACAAATTCAAATCACACTACTTTTTCTTTTGATCATATCATCCCCAAATACTGTCACACAAAAACATTCCTGATTCAGGGAAAGGTTTCCGATATTGATGGAATTAAGTCTCTGTATTTAGGTGAAGAAAAATTAGATATTATTCAGGCAAAGGAATGCAGATTTAAAAGTAATTTTATACTTATTGATAATGAAATAAACAGTATTGTTTTACGTGCTATTGATATTTATGATAATGAAACCCTAAAAGAGTTGACTATCGAACAAAGACCATCTCCCATGAAATTTTTAAAAAATCGAGCGATACTGAAGATTAAGAATATCAGCTTTCTTGATCCATATGGATTAATAGAGATTCCAAAAAGAAGGCAGTTTAACTATATTGACTGGCCTGATATTTTTAAAACAAAGTTATCAGACGCCATTATTGAAAAGAAACGATTTCAAATTTATAAAGACATAGCTTCAAAAAAATATGATTATTCTTTAACTGTAAGAATTGAAGTGCGGGAAATCAAAGACATGAAATATGAAATCAACTCTTTTGTTTATCTGTATAATGATCAAAATCAACGGGTTGCTTATATAACTGCTTTTCAATTATTTTCCCGCAAATTATCTGATGACTTTTTTTACATTTTTGAAAATATGGCAAAAGATATAGATCAACATTTACGTCAGGAAATGCCTTTAATAGAAACATATATCAGTAACAGACAAAAAAATAATATTGAAATACCGGCAGGTATAGAAAGCAATATTAAAGAATTAACAAAACTTATTGTTTACAAAAATGACGATCATTACAGACACCAGACCATTAGTGAAGCTTTTATATCGCAGGTTTTATCGGAAAAATCCTATATAAAAAAAACATATACCAATCATTTACCTGTTCTAAAGGGACATATGGTGATTGTTAAATAAATAAGGATCTTATAATGATAGTAAAGAACAAATACAAACAAATGATCTGTGGTTTTATTGTTATTTTCCTGACATTTATCCCTTTTTCTTCAGCTTTTTCAGATTCTGTGAAACGTGCTTTTGAAAACTTTTCTTCATTCACTATGCTAGGTTCTGGTGGACGTTCATTTGGAAATGGGAGTGCCAATCTTGCCCAATCTGATGACTGTTATGGCGGATCATGGAATCCTGCTCCCCTTGCTATACTGGAACAAATGCAAATAGCTGTTGATGGTCAATCTACCCACCGGATGGAAAATTTAAACTTTGGTGGTTCCCCGGACACCAATGGTTTTCAGACAGTCTCTCAATTTGATATGAAATTTATCGGCTTTGCCAAACCCATAAAAATGTTCAACCATTTCATGTGTGTATCTGTATTTTATCAGAAGATGGTTGATTTAAATCGAAAATGGAATATCAGCTTTCTTGAACAAAACAATGAAAAAAATATCAACACGATCATTGATTATCAATCTGAAGGTGATATTTCTTCATTTTCTATGGCATATGCGCTTTTGCTGAAAGATCACTTTTGCTTTGGTTTAACGTTAAATTTTTATCATAATTCAATAGCCGGATCTGGCTGGAGTCAAACAACTTTTATTAGAGATGTCGGACATATTTCTGATGTCGAACATGATTCTAAAGAATTCATTGATCAATCCTATTTACTGCAAGATCAATATTCATTTAAAGGAGTCAATTTGAATATCGGTTTTCTATGGAAAGAAGTATTTCAGTCAAATTTAAATGTCGCATTTTTAGTCAAAACACCTTTTAATGCCGATTTGCACTTTGAAAGAAGAGATTCCGGATATGGTCGCGAAAATACGATCATTGAATCTGAAAATTTAACCCTGAAAATGCCATTGTCTTTTGGAGTTGGTTTTGCTTATAAGTTTTCATCCTTTATGATTGCACTGGATTTATATAAAAAACAATGGGAAGATTTTGTTCTGATTGACGAATCCGGAAAAAAAACATCTCCTATAACTGGAAACCCCATTGAAACCTCTCCTATTCCTTCAACTTTTAATTATCAACTGGGTATTGGATATTATGGTATGAAGGCTAATCAATATTTATTTCCAATAAGATGTGGACTGTTTTATGAAGAATCACCTGCAGAAAATTCAAAAGATAAGTATTGGGGAGGCTCTATGGGGTTTGGTATTACTCCGGGATCTGAAAATTTTATAAGGAATCACTATTCCATTGATATTGCTTATCAATATCGCTTTGGAAATAATGTAAATAAATCAATTTTATCTGAATTGAATTTTTCAGAAGATATTCAAGAGCATTCTTTGAATGTTTCGTTTATTTATTATTTTTTATAGAAAAGTTTCTTAAAATTTTGAACGATTTGATTCCATCTAAAGATTTGGATTCCAGGATATTCATGTTCAATAACTTTCATGCTTTATTAAATATGGAGGAAATATGAAAATAACAATTCGTTTAATTGTTTACCTGACAATTTTGTTTATAAATACAACAGCTTTTTCTGATGACATACTTCCCAATTTAAGACCCTATAAACCAAATGCATGGGATGATATCATCGTAATTTCCAATGAACCGGAAACATCTTACGATTCTATTATTATAGCAGGAGAAACAAGCTTTATTGATTATGCTTATCTCAATGATAGCGATATCAATATTTTACTGTCTTTTCATTCACACCTTGTTGAGAACAATGATGAGGTTATCAGAAACGCCAGAAGAACAGGATTAAAAGGGGGATATTATTCATCAACAAAAGATTTTACACATACATTTGATGAACCTGGAACTTATACAATAAAGCTGATTTGCGATGCTGAATATGTTATCGATGAATCAATAGAAACAGACAATTTTTTTGAAAAAACAATCGAAGTTTTTGACACCATACCACCGGAAAATGATCTTTTTAAAAATGCCCAAAAAATAGAAGGCACTCGCGGCAGCATTATAGATGACAATGTTTTTGCTATCAAAGAAAGTGGGGAGCCCAGTCATGCAGGACGACGCGGCAGACATTCTGTTTGGTTTCAATGGATCGCTCCTGAATCAGATATTGTTAGAATGGATACGCATGGCAGTCAATTTGATACTGTCCTTGCTGTGTATACAGGTCTGACACTAAACAGTTTAAACTTAATTAAAAAGAATGATGATGATGACAGTGAAAACAATAATAGCGGATTACAATTTGAAGCTGAAAAAGGAACTGTCTATTATATTGCTGTAGATGGTCGGGAAAAAGAAACTTGTGGAAAATATACATTTAACTGGTTGCAAATAACACCTGTTTTTATAGAAAATTTTGAAAATGAAAACACTGAATTGTCAATTTATTCCAGCCCAAAAGCTGTCAACAAATGGAGAATTGCTGAACTTGCAGATGCAAAGGATGGGAATAAATCAGCCTTTATTTCATCGGGTATTGGGGCTGGAGCATCGTATGATCCAAGATATCCTTCTTTTTCTGAACTTTCAGTACCTATTGATTTAACAAAATATATATCACCTGTTTTGACATTTTGGTGGAAATCTTTGGGAGAATATACAACTGGTGAATTTTTACCAAAGGATTATGGAGAATTATATCTGAATGATGGCCAAAACGATCATTTAATCAGTCATTATTATGAATATGCCAAAAATGAAGAATGGACATATGAAAGCATTGATTTAAAAACATTTGCGGGAAAAAATATCATCCTTAAATTCAGATGGTTTAATGGACATTCCATTGGAAATAATCCTGGATTTTGTATTGATTCCATAAAAATTAATGCCAATCAGGTCATAAAACCTGTATTCACTCAATTACCTGACATGATTGCTTATCCGGGACAACCTTATTCTTCAGTGGCTAAGATGGCTGTATATAATGATGCCCAAATTACATTAAGCGTGTTCCCCCCTCTTCCTGAATGGTTAACAATTGAATATCCCGATAATTCGCCGGGAACTGTCGTTTTTCATGG
>Ga0272440_1000801_pt1 | contig 26511 bp, 22 predicted proteins | sample SSMMMBAug17_FD_192440 | JGI IMG/M metagenome (GOLD analysis project Ga0272440, IMG submission 192440) | Marine sediment archaeal communities from Little Sippewissett salt marsh, Falmouth, MA, United States - SSM-MMB-Aug17 | ecosystem: Environmental > Aquatic > Marine > Wetlands > Sediment ...
CATAGCGATGCCAGAAGGGATGCGCTTTTATCCCCACACAGTTTGGATGATCAATCCATTTGGAAATTTCCGCTACCACATCCTGATCACTCGCCGGATTAATGAAAATCCATCCCAGAAATTTATCAGGATATTGTTCAATCATATCAAAAACCTGGCTGTTCTCTGGCTTGGAATAAATCGAATAACGATTCAATAAAATCTGAATATCACCCTTATTAGAAAAATTTGCACAAAGGTAATGCCCCAATGGACGACACATTTTATGTTTTAATAGAAATTGTAATATGTTTGTCAGTATTTTTGGGGGCTCAGGAAAAGGGTCAATCATTGAGGGCATTAAAGCCACTTTATCTATTCCAGCCTGAGACATTTTTTGGAGTAAATTTGATTGTTTTAATATACGGGGTTCATAATGAAAATGGCAGTCTATTATCATAATTCATCCTTTCATGCAACTGACTCTCTCTCAAGGCATTTCTTTTAAGAGAATACGCTTTCAATATTTTCATTCTGGCATTCGCGCCAAGTTTCCTGGCAAAATCAGGGAATTGTAGTAGTTGGAGAACTGCGTGTGCCAATGATTCTGGTGTTGAAGGTACAACCAATCCTTCTTTTTCGTTATTGACAACATCGATATGTTCAGGAATATTACTGGCAATACATGGCATTTCACAAGACATTGCCTCTAAAAGAACTTTGGGGTTGCCTTCATATAGAGAAGCAATCATAAATAAACGATGGTTTCCCATGAACTGGGGAATCTCTTTGTTTGGTATAGAATCAATAAACTGTGCATCAATATTCAACGAATCGGCCAGCTTCAGCATTTCATTTTTTAGGGGCCCTTTACCCAATAAAGTGACTGAAACTTGCGCTTTGTGACAGGCAAGTAAAATTGATGGGATATTCTTTTGTTCAGTAAATCGTCCGATAAATAAGACATCTCTTTTCTTAACTGATGGGGCCAAAGGGGCAAATAAATTGATATCAATAGGATTGCCAATTATCCAGACTTTTTGGGGATCAAGATGGTACTGTTGAACAAAAAAAGTCTTTGCACCTGCATATGTGACAATCATTGCATCTGCTTTTTTGACAGTCCATTTTTCCAAATAGTGAATCATATACCTTTTAATATTTGATAAATGCCTTATATGTTTGCTTAATATATATCCTGCCCTCAAAATAAAAGGAATTTTCAATTGTTTCGCGATATATGCGCCTGTCCATGCCCCTGAAATCTGGTTTGTTCGTATTCGTTTGATATGTGAAAAAGATTTGATATCAAGCGGGGGTAAAAATGTTGATAAAAAAAGACTACCTGGAATCTGATCGAACATGGGCGTCCTGGTCCAAACAATATCCGCATCAGGAATATGTTGTTTGAGCAATTGAGATTCATCATGATAATTATCCCCATAGCTGATAAATGATAAAGGGCCGATATGTCTGGACAATTCTTTATAATATGACAGCTCCCGATGAATGATTCCTGCCCTGTTCCATTCATCCATTGACATACCGGCTGACATGGTAATTAAGGTTCGGTTGGAGTTATTGATAATCCTGGATTTTTTCAAAATTATTTATTTGCCATTTTTTTCTTTTGTTTGGATGTCACGCGCGAGTCAATACGAAAAGACTTATTGCCCTGACGAATACCGGCAACCCCCAAAAATTTTGGTATTTTTCCAACTTTTCCAACAAAAGGTTCTGAGGGGCTCTGATCCAAAACGATGACATCACCCACTTCAAGGCTCATTAATTTTTCAGTGGTAATTTTAGTGGTGCCCAACTCAATTGTCAGGTCCACTGAAAGGTCCATTGTGCTTTTGTGAAGCTTATTCTTCCAAATGGAGTCATCCCCTTCACTTTCATCTGTTTGAACACTGGCGTATAATAGATTTCTAATACTTTCAATTGAGGCATAGGGGATACACAAAATCATAAATCCGCCAATCCCTTCAATATCCAACGCAAATCGAATCACCACAACCAGATCTGTTGGCAAAACAATAGCCGCAAATTTGGGGTTGACCTCAGATCGGATATAGTTGGGGTTAATTTTATAAATAGGTTTCCAGGCTTCGTCAAGATCTTTCAGCGCTGTATGAACCATCTTTTCAACAATTCTTGTCTCAATGTTGGTAAACTCACGGCCTTCAATTTTCATATGACCGAGTGTTTGCCCACCAAAATAACTTTCTATCAAATTGTATGCCAGTTGACTTTCAAAAACGAGAATCTTGTGACCTCTCAAGGGTTCCATTCGAAAAATATGAATACTCGAGGGGACAGGTAATGAATTGTGAAACTCAGCAAATTTAACCATATCAACAGATGCAACTTCAATATCCACAACACGCCGGATCATGGCCGACAAATTGGCACGAAACATTCTGGAAAATCGTTCTGTGATAATTTCCAACGTTGGCATTCGTCCGCGAATGACACGATCCTGACTGCTAAAGTCATATGGTGCAACACTTTCATCATAATCTTCCTCTTCTGTGTCACCGCCAAAGTCCATTGTTACATCGGATTCAACGTCTTCACCTGTTAATCCGCTTAACAGACTGTTCACTTCGCTCTGGGATAAGATATCACCCATTTATTCACCTCTATTTTGGTTGGATCCTTGTTGACAGATCCATCAATGAATTATGTTTTGTTGTTCAGTCCATATCGCATTTAGAAAAAATTTCAATATTTTCTAAGGAATACTTAATGAATAAGTTCTCCATTTTTACTGGAGCCCCAGATATTTAGATTTAGGACGCTAATAAATGGGAAACTTATTTTTTCAAGATTTCCAAACATAAAATAAAACTTATCAAAAACATTCAAAATATGCAAGTATGCAATGAATTTTTTATGAAATAAAAAAATAAAAACTGATGGATAAATATATCATAATGTTGACAAATGAATGGGGTTCATATAGCTGTCATAAGAGGCTGGATGTATTTTTATTATTAGTTTTTAAGATTTCATCCCAAAGGAAAATGAAAAAAATGAAAATTTTTCTCAATATTTTGCTGATAATAATCATCAGCGCGCAATTTTCTTGTGCCAATGAACTATCTTTCAGTTCAGATTATTACATTATTTATGAGAACCAAGCCTTTCTGGAAATGTCAGTTATTCGCCAATCCAGTTATCCCTCAGCGGTTACTGTTCAATTTCAAATAACAGGCACAACAGCGACGCCTTATTCAGACTACACGCCTGTCAATGGTCACCTCTCTTTTGCTGAAGGCGAAAAAAAAAAAGTGATTACGCTTCCAATTATTGATAATAATGTTGCAGAATTATTTGAAACGGCCCTGGTCAAGTTGTTTCAACCTTCCAGCGATGCCTCATTAGCAATGCCTTATGAAGCAACAATTCTTTTCATGGATGATGAACAAACATTTCAATGGCAAGCGCCAAGCTTTCCCAATGATACAATTAATGATTTATGGCAGTCCCCTGATGGCAGTCTTTGGGCGGTTTATGATAATGGGCTTGTACTAAAATATAATCAATACGAAAATTTTGAATCTCAACACATCCCTTCACATGTTTCTCAAAATCTCAATGCCATTTGGGGAACGCATGATTCAAATATATATGTGGCTGGAAATGAGGGGATTATCCTTCATTATGATGGCATTGAATTTACCAGAGTTCCCACACCAACAGATCGAAATTTGCTGGATATATGGGGTTCTGATAATGGATATACTGTTGCGGGTGGGGTTGGGAATACACTCATTCAGTGTGCAGATACCCAATCCCAATGGAAACGCATTAAACAAGGGCTATTAACTGATCCAGATATTTATGCCATCTGGGGAACAGATGACCATAATTTTTTTGCTGCTGGTGGTAAAAAACATCTAAGCGATGATTCATATGGCGTTATTTATTATTACTATGGGCGATGGGAAATTGCGCTTGAAAAGTCAAACGTTTGCTTTACAGATATTTGGGGTAAGAATGCTGCTCACGTTCAAATCTGTGGCTTTAATGATAACAACAAAGGCATATTAGCGCGTTATAATGGCTATAAATGGACGGTGCAAGATGCCATTACTGATTATCCACTGACACATTTATGGGGGGTTGACACAAAATCAATCATTGGAATAACTCTGCCTTTATCCACTATATCAACAATTGGATATTTTCAAAATGATTTGTGGCACCCATTTGCTGACAGCCCTGCTGACCGGTTAACCGCATTAACTGGAAATACAATATTTAATGTATCTGTTGCAGATATGTCCGGCCAGATCTATCGATTTGACAGTCAAACCTGGAATAAATACCCTACCGATTTTCGGAATCATTTGAAAGCTGTCTGGGGAAACAATGATCGCCAATTGTATGCTGTGGGGGAGCATGGTGCAATACTTCATACCGATGGGGTGACATGGTCACAAGAAGCAGGAATACCAGATATTACTTTCAAGGATGTTTTTGGCCTATCCGATCAACACATTATTATAGTTGGCAACAATGGTATAATATACGCTTATGATGGTTATTCCTGGGAATCCCAATCAACACCTACGACAAATGATTTAAATGGCGTGTGGGGAGAGACATCGGACAATGCCTTTGCAGTTGGTCAGTCGGGCACCATTCTTCATTACAATGGCATGGATTGGGTTCAAATGACATCCCCGGCAACGCATGATTTATATGATATTGCATCAACATCAACTGATGTCTTTGCCGTTGGTCGTCAGGGAATTATTCTCAAATTTCAGGGCGATGAATGGGAGATTTTACGTCAACCAACCGATGATCAACAAGATTTGCTTGCAGTCTGGGGAGATCCTGATTCTGATACAGCTTATGCTGTTGGGCGATTTGGCGTTGTTCTTCATTATTCGGGGACATGGCAGACAATACGCGCATTTAATTATCAGTACCCACATTTATATAGTATAAAGGCATTTACGAAAAATTATATCGTTGCCTGCGGTGCTGATGGCAATATGCTCATTTATGATGGGATCAACTGGATACCTTTACCGATACCAACCAGACAAGATTTACATGCCATTTGGGGGCTTTCAGATACGTGCATGACAATTGTTGGGAGCTATGGCACGATCATTAGATATGCCGCACCATTGAAATTATCAGGCCCGACAGAATCATCTGAGGGGGATATTTCAGAGATTACTGTCCAGATTTTTCCTGAAACACCTTTTCATTTGCCTATTGATATTAACATAAAAGCCTATCCTGAAGATGATGTCATTGTGTCATCGCATGTCAAACTTGCGGCGGGTCAACGTTCGGATAATGTGGCAATTCAGTTCAACCACGATAGCATGAGTGATGGCCCCCATTGGGTGGATATTTTTGCAGGCGCCGCCGGACACCAGCCGGAAATTTTCCATATTCAGGTCATGGACACTGATGACAGACAATTAACGCTTGTTACACCATCTCAGGTAAATGAATCAGATCAATTGACAAGATGTCACCTGTTTATTGATTCACCGGCTGATGACAACATTTCTGTCAGACTTCATAGTGAAATTTCTGAGCAATTAGGTATTCCAGACACAGTCGTTATTCCAAAAGGAAATAAATCTGCACAGTTTTTTGTTGCGCCTGTTGATGACTTTTGGCTTGATGGCACTCAAGCGGTTCCAATCAGTGCGATGGTTCCTGGCTGGACTGTTGGTGTATCCAAAACGATTCTTGTTGCGGATAATGATTCTAAGGCAATCTTGCTTGATGGTCCCTTGAATGTTCGAGAAGAAGTTTCCAATCCCCTTTTTGAAGCATGGATTCGACTGGCTGCCATTCCTGAAACAGCATTTCAGATAGATCTGTCAGTCAGTGATCCAACTGAACTATCTGTTCCAAACACTATTACTGTACATGAAGGCCAACAAGTTATACCACTCATATTTCAGGTACGCGATGATCAAATAGTTGATGGCAATCAACATGTTTGTTTGTCGGCTTCTGCGCCAGGGTGGTCCTCTTCTGATTATACAATTACTGTTGAAGACAATGAACCTGGAAAAATCCAGTTTGTATTTGAAAATTATCATGTATCAGAGAGTGAATTGTTTGCATCAATTGACCTTCAAAGATCTGATGGCGAAAATGGGGCGCTGACAGTTGTTTGCCAGACGCATTCCATATTTTCGAATAATGATGAAAGTGTTGCAGAAAAGGATGTTGATTATCAATCTGTCTATACATCAATCGTATTTCTTGCAAATGAGAAAAAAAAATCGTTTTCAATTCCCATTTACCAGGATGCGCTGGTAGAGAAATTGGAGTCTTTGGAAATCCAATTGATGCCATCTCCAATAAATGCACACTGGGTGGGCGATAAATCCATTGCGCAACTATTTATTCATGATGATGATTGGCAGGTCAAATGGCAAAGTCCATTGCCTCAAGGCAATACACTGAATGCTGTTGCAGCGGTTTCCGATCAAATGATGATAGCTGTTGGCGATAAAGGGACGATTATTCATTGGAATGGAACAGAAAGCCAAATACAAAAACAACTGACCTCAGAAAATTTAAATGATATTTTTGTAATCAGTGGCTCTGAAATTTATGTTGTTGGCGAAAATGAGATATTCTTGTCCTATGATGGCAATGACTGGCGTCGGGAATTAAGCTTTTCGCCATTTGGAATCAATTGTATCTGGGCATCTGATTCTGATCATTTGTTTGCAGCAGGAGCGCATGGCACTGCTTTTATGCGAGAAAACGAAGCCTGGCATCAAATACACAATGATGATGACAATGATTTAATATTCTATGATATATGGGGGGGATCGAAAGAAAGGGTATTTTTTGTGGGCGGAAATTTATCCCAGGGAATTGTATATGAATGGGATGGTTCCTCTGTCGCTTCCATGAGTATTCCCGATTGCAAAACATTGCATTGTGTTTGGGGAACTGATGAAAATAATGTGTATGCAGCGGGCGATGGCCGCGTGATATTATTTTTTGATGGCGCGCAATGGCAAATCGTTCAACAATATGATGATGATAGTCGTATTCATGACATTTGGGGCTCAGATGACAATCAGATCTATGCAGTAGGCGGAAATTTAAATGGTGGCATGCTGATTCAAAAAAACAATAATATTTGGCAAAAACTGGAACAGGACTTTTACCACTGGATGAATGGTATTGATGGATATAACAATCATGTCATGATTGTGGGAGAGTATGGTTCTATGGCATCATTAACAATACCGAATACCAAATGGAATAAGATTGTTCAGGGACAGGGAGATTTGAAAAGCATTTGGGGACGTAATTCCAACGATATCTATGCTGTCGGGGATAACCAATTTAAACATTATACGAATGGTGAATGGCAATCAATCCCCCTTCCACAGTGGCATTCTCTGAATAGTGTCCATGGCGATGATGCCATTGTTTTTGCTGTAGGATCTGATGGCGCTGTTATATCCTATGATAATCAAATGCTTTATTCTCATACCATTAATACAGATATCTCATTAAAAGATGTTTGGGGGATTCATGGACAGTTTTATGCTGTCGGAGAAAACGCTGTGATACTTTGTTATACAGGATCAACTTTTCAAGAAGTCAGGCATCCCTTGCAAAATGAAAATATTACCTTTTTTAGTATATGGGGAGATTCAGTCGATCATATATTTGTCGTGGGGGAGAATAACCAGATTTTAAAATTCAATGGTCATGAATGGAAAAAATTTGATGGACCGGATACCAATGAAGCACAAACAATTTTTGCCATTTGGGGCAATGCTGCCAATGATTTTTACATTGCCTGTGATCAAGGGACTATTTTTCATTTCGATCTGGAATGGCGAGAACTAGATTACAAACCGAATGCAACCCAATATGATCTTTTCTCCTTGGAGAATAAGCTCGTTAGTGTTGGAGACAATGGCATCCATGTTCTTGACGACAATTGGACCCACCTGGAAACAGTCACCGATAATGCATTGTATGGGGTATGGGCCACTGACAATTATATATTTGCAGCGGGATGTGGATCAACGCAATTATTGCTTGAAAGTCCTTCCTATTCGATTGATCGAAACATCAAAGTCAATAAAGGATCAAATGTACGCGATTATCGCGCCATCTCATTTGTCCAAAGATTTCCGAACAATCGTGCTGAGGCTGTTATTGGCCCCTGTCTGAAAGCGGGATACGATACCCGATTGATTCGATTTGGCACCTATGACCCAATCTCCGGAAGTTATATCGAATATGGTGATAATTTGCATATTATTCCAGGAAAATCATATTGGGTGCTTACAAGTGTTGACATCCCTATGCCTGTTTATGGTGTAAGGGTTCGTATCGAAGAGTCGATAGAAATTAATTTGGATTATGGTAAAGATGGCTGGAATATGATTGCTGCCCCCAATCATGCCAGTTATACCTGGAAAGACATTCAAATCGTTGCCTATTATGATGATGCAGACAGGCCCATTGATCTTGGTACCATCATGCCGGTTCAGAAAGATAAGTATGTTATAAATGATTTTTTAGAAATTGATCATTCGTTGATCAGCCCTTTCTTATGGAAATGGGTTGATGGCAAGTACAAACAGACCGCATATCTTGATCCTTACGAAGGGTATTGGGTAAAAGTAAAACAATCTCATGTTCGGTTACGATTTAATCCTGAAGCACAATTGCAATCAGGATTGAAACGAAGAAAAGTGCCACAGAGACAGGATATTGATTTTCCACCCTTGCCCATGAGTGGTTTTGATGATGGGATGAGCGGTATTGGAAGTGGATGTTTAATTAATAATATTTTACCATAATTATTTCAAGAAAGGAAAAAAATGCACCATATCAAATTTGCCATCGTTGGCTGTGGTCGTCTAGGAACCAATCTGGGTGTTCAATTACAGTCTGCTGGCCATACTGCTACAGGTATTTCTGCAAGACACATGCAGACGATTCAGGAAAGCAATCAATTAATAAATGCAGAATTGATTGATACATGCCCCTGGAAAGTGAGTTCAATGGCAGATGTTATTTTTATCACAACGCCTGATGATGCCATTGAACAAACATGTCAAAAATTAGTTGAGAATAATGGCATAAGTCAAAATGCCATAATCTATCATTGTAGCGGGTCTCTTTCTTCGAAAATTCTCACAGCTGCCATAAAGGATGGTCATGCAGTCGGGTCCTTTCATCCTTTGCAAAGCTTTCCTGTCAAACATCTTTCGCCCAATCCATTTGAAAATATTTATGTTTCGGTTGAAGGCGCTAAGGAAGCCATTGAACTGGGAAAAAAATTTGCTGAGGATCTCAACGCGAAGGTGACTGAAGTTTCAACCCAAGGAAAAGAATTGTACCATGCTGCTGCTGTTGCGGCCTCGAATTATCTGGTGACATTGCTTGAATTGGCCAGGCAATTGAATATTCATGCGGGAATTCCTGATGATATTGCGCTGAAAGTATTACAACCGCTCATTCAAGGCACATTGAATAATATTGATAATCATGGCGTGACCAATGCATTGACCGGTCCCATTGCTCGTGGAGATTTACGCACGATTCAGAATCACGTTAACTGCATTAATAAGGACCTGCCAGATTTTGTAAATTTATATAAAATGCTTGGTCAGTATACTATTCCTATTGCTCAGCAAAATATTTCTGAGGATACCGCATCTAAACTGCAAAAAGCGCTTATGATCAGGTAATAAAAACCCCCATACATACGTATTTTTTTAACAAATGATGGGGGGTAAAGTCTTGTTCTACTTAAATACTTGTTCAAGCTTCGCTTTGACTGTTTCAGCAGTGAATGGTTTAACGATGTAATTACTTACACCTGCCTGAACAGCTTCAAGCACGCGGCTTTTTTGTGCTTCAGCAGTTACCATGATGACCGGTAAATGTTTCAGTTCCGCATCTGCACGGATCGCTTTTAAAAGCTCTATACCCGTCATCTTGGGCATATTCCAATCAGCAATAATCAAATCAAAAGGTGGGTCTGCATTCTTAATCATTTCAAGTGCTTGGGCACCATCCTCTGCTTCTTCCATTGTTTTGAATCCCACCTGCTTTAGAATGTTTTTTAGAATGCGCCGCATTGTCAGAAAGTCATCGACAACTAAAACGTTCATGCTCAAATCTAAAGGCATATCTCCTCCTATAAATCTTAATCTTCGAAACAAACTTCAATGGTGAAATCACCATGTTCAGTTTTAAATGGAACAGCCATGATTGGGGCTGTTGTTTTGTGACTGATTGTATGATCTTTTCCTTTTATCATAGTTGGCACAGCAGCGTAAAGCACTTTTCCTTTTCCTTCAAGTACCTGACGCGCCTGGCCGGAAATCATATTTGCGATTTCGCCCACAGCATCCATGACTTCCTCATTAAGCTGGGGCATTGTTTCTCCAAACATGTTGGATACAATCGATAAAATACATGGTTCAGTAAAAGTGATTGAAATTGTCCCTTTGGATTCACCTGAAAGTCCAATAATTGATGAAACATCGCCCTTTGCGACATTATCTTGCTTTAAAAAGGGCCTTTCAGGCGACGCTTTGATAAAAGCCATTGTTTCCAGTACATTTAACGTTGCTTTAATAAAGGGATTGATCAACTGTGCATCCATAAAAAAACTCCCAAAAATCTTTGATCAATTTATATTGGCACGATTTATATGCTACCCTGCCAATGCAATTCGAAAAAAATGCTTCTCAATATCATAGATACTATCTATGTGATAAGAACTGTCTTTGTCCCATGAAATCATTGTTGTTTTGTCAACAACCGGGATTTCAAAACTGACTTCAGGTGGTTTATTTGTGGCAGTAATATAATTTCCAACGATCACGTTGGCTGCTTCCCTCATAATATCGATTAATTCAATATGTTCAAACGATCTTTTTTCCCCTAAAAAATTCATGGCCATTTGATTGACCAAACTGTTTTCAGCAAAAATGATTGTAGTGCCTTTTTGTTTAACAAAATTTGTGCGTGAAACATAACATTGTAATGGTAATGAAAAATGGCTGTCAGGTTTCGTGATTTGTTCCGGAAACATGAAATACATTGTTTCAAAAATTTCATTAACTGTTTGATTGAGCGTTTCTGAAATCATTCTAATCTTCTTTTTGATAAACACTGGGTTGAATGTATTTGAATGGATGATTGACACCTGTTAAACTTTCTGAATGACCAATCATCAAATAGCCGCCTGGTATAAGACATTGATGAAACTTATTCACCAGACGTTCCTGGGTTTTCTTATCAAAATATATCATGACATTTCGACAAAAAATAAATTGAAAAATCGTATTAAAAGGAAATGTATCCATCAAGTTAAAGCGTTTGAAAGATATTAAGTTTCTTAGATTTGGCTTAACTCGATAATACCCTTGCTGTCGTCCCTGGCCCTGCTGAAAATAGCTTCGGATCAATGGTCCGGGAATATCCTCAATACGTTCTTCAGGATAAACGCCGCGTTGTGCTTCACCAAGAACTTTTGTGGATATATCTGTTGCCAGAATTTTAATATCAAAACTCGTATTGCCCAAATATTCCAATAAACTGATTGCCAGTGTATATGGTTCTTCTCCACTGGAACATGCAGCACTCCAAAACCTTAGACGCCTTCCATAGTCACCCGCCGCGTATCTCGGAAAAACATTTTCTTTTAAAAAATCAAAATGTTTGATTTCTCGAAAAAAGCTGGTCTTATTGGTGGATATGGCATCAAGCATGACAACCAGTTCGTTGCCATTATCCTCTTGCGTCAAATATTTATAATATTCGGTAAACGTCTTTATTCCTGTCTGGCGTAGCCGCTTGTTAAGCCTTGCCCGAACCAACTCTTTTTTACCATCATGAAGGCAAATACCGCATTTATTATAAATCAGATCTTTAAATTTTATAAAATTATCGTCAGTTAAATCTGGCGTTTTAATCATTGGAATTACTCCAACGCACGAAATTAATAAAAAACATAATTATGGCGATGTGATTATTAGATTTCACTGATTTCAAAAAGCCCAGAAACATCCAGAATAAGCCCGACACGCCCATCAGCAAGAATAGCACCTCCTGCCATTCCCTTGACTTTTTTTAATCCCCCCAGGTTTTTGATCACGACTTCCTGCTTACCAACAATTTCATCTACTAAAATACACTTGTGTCGTCCATCACTCTCAGCAACAACGACAATGCCTTCCCAGGGATTGAAATGCATTGGTTCAAACCCAAAAATTTCATGAAGTCGAATAAGCGGATACAATTTTTCTCGAATTTGAATCATTTCCCCTTTATTGACAACATGTTTATAATTACTCTCTTCAGGCCGCAATGATTCAAGAACTGAAGCCGTTGGCATGATATAATCTCGTTTTCCTGCGCGTACAATAATACCATCGATAATGGCCAATGTCAGTGGGAGCTTCAACCAGATAACAGTACCATTGTTCGGTTCGGAATTCACCTCAAGTTTTCCGCGCATATTGTCAATGACCCGCTTGACAACATCCATTCCAACACCACGACCGGATACATCTGTAATCTTGTCGGCAGTGGAAAATCCAGCTTGAAAAATCAAACCAAAGACCTCTTGATCAGATAAATTTTCCCCTGTTTTTACCAATCCTTTTTCAACCGCTTTTTTGACAATTTTGTCTCGATTCAATCCACGACCATCATCTTTGATTTCAATAACAATGTTGCCGCCCTTGTGATACGCATTGAGTGTGACCAGGCCTTTTTCAGCTTTTCCTCTTTTTCGTCTTTCTTCAGGCGGTTCAAGACCATGATCACACGAATTTCGGACCAGATGGACAAGTGGATCGTAGATTTCATCAACCATATTTCGATCAATTTCAGTTTCTTCACCCAGCATTTTCAGGCCAATTTGTTTACCAGATTTTTTGGCAAGATCTCGAACCAGTCGCACCATTTTTTGAAATGTCTGCTTAATGGGAATCATACGCATGGACATTGAAATCCGCTGAATCTCCGATGTAATACGAGTTAATTGGGTAATGCTGCTATAAAGTTTTCGATTATCAGCAGAAACAATCCCTGCAACTTCCTGGTTAAGCATGGCCTGATTAATTACCAGTTCGCCCACCATATCTATCATATTATCCAATTTTTGGGTATCTACTTTGACAAAGGCAGGTGATTGGATGGCTGCCTTTTTGGGGGCCTGTGCTGCTGGTGCTGCTTGTTCTACTTTTTGTGGTGGAGCTGCGACGACAGGTTCGATTTCTGTATCCGCATCTTCGTCAGTATCATCATCCAATGGAATAATGTCTGAAGGTTTTTTCGGTTCAGGTGCGGGTTCTTCGTCAAATTTACCTTCCAATGCATTTTGTAATCGTTTGATCAATGCATTTACGCCAAATTGTTTTGCTTCTGTATTTCCTGTTTTTATCTGTTCATCCAGATAATTGATCATATTTTTTGTCAGGTCAATTGCTGCCAGAATTAAATCAATAATATTTCCATCTACAGCCAGCCGCTGATCTCTTGCTTCATCCAGAAGCGTTTCCACCTGATGCGTTAACTTATTGATCTGTGTAAGATTGAGAAAGCCTGAAACACCTTTAATGGTATGAAAGGGGCGAAAAATATCGTTGATTATTTCTGTATTCCCTGGATCTTCTTCTAGATCGACAATACTGACCTCAATTTCTCTAAAATTTTCCAGGGCTTCCATGATAAAATTTTCAATCAATTCTTTATCCTGGCTAAAATCCACAACAAATTCCTGTTCAGCAGCAATTTCTTCTTCTTTTTCTTCCTCTTCTTCAGCCTCTTCTTCAGGTTCTTCCGCTGCCCCTTGTGATTCTTCCTGAATGCCACATTTTTTAATATACTCAGTTACTTTATCATTGATTGATGTTCCAGCCTCAACATCCGCAGAAAGTGTTTTAAGTAATTCTCCCCCTTCCTTTAGTTGATCAATGGAATGGTCTGGTTCACCCCATGCAAGGGAGCCAGCCATAGATTTGATTGCAGAAGCGATACGCAACAGATCTGTTTGATCTTTATCTTGTGAAAGTTGAATTATCTCGTCCATAATATTCATCAGAGAACCCATTGCTTGAATATTATCCGAATCCACTGTTCCAACTTCTGTCAAAAATGTTTCTATCAACTTGTTTAAAGTCTTGATGAAATTTTCCATATGATACATACTCCACATATTATATCTCGATACTTGCATATGATAAACAATGTGCCAGTAATCGAGGAGAATTAAAAACGATTATTGCGTAAAAATTGCCAGTACATTACAATACGTTGATAATTTCCTGTGCAACCTGATGTAAGGGGCTGACAATTTCAACAGCACCCATTTTCGCCGCTTCTTTTGGCATGCCATAGACAACACAGGAGGCCTCATCCTGCCCAATGGTTCGTGCGCCGGCATTTTTCATATTAAGAAGTCCCTTTGCGCCATCAGCCCCCATTCCGGTTAAAATTACGCCAACAGCATTTCCGCCAGCATATTCAGCCACTGAATCAAATAAAACATCCACAGCAGGTCGTTGATGATGAACCATTGGACCTGTTTCTACACTCACAAAATAACGTGCACCGCTTCGACGAAGTAACATATGATAATTTCCGGGCGCAATCAATGCGCGTCCTGTAAGAACGTGGTCTCCATCGGTTGCTTCTTTAACTGAAATATCACATAAATCATTCAAACGTTCTGCAAACGCAGTGGTAAACTTGGGTGGCATGTGCTGAACGATGAGAATACCGGGAATAGTAGGCGGTAATTTCATCAAAACCTGCTTGAGCGCCTCGGTTCCACCTGTTGATGAACCGATGGCGACGACCTTATGAGTGGTTTCCTGTAATGACCGGTTACGATAGCTTAATTTGGGTTGATCTGTGATTGGTTTTCGAGAGCGATCAGGCGGTCTGATACGTGCAAGGGCGGCTGCTTTAATTTTGTCCGCCAACTGTTTTCCCATATCACCAACTGTATACGATGCGCCGGGCTTACACAAAACTTCAACAGCACCACTTTCAATCGCTTCTAGTGCGAGCTTTCCGCCTTTTGGCGTTAATGAACTGACAATGATTACCGGCATGGGTTGGTATCGCATAAGTTTTTTGAGAAATGTGATACCATCCATGCGTGGCATTTCAATGTCTAAGGTGATGACATCAGGTTTTAAAGTAACAATTTTATCTCTTGCAACGTAAGGATCAGGAGCTGTTCCAACAACTCTTATCCCTGGCTCCTTTGATAGTTGATCTGTAAAAATTTTTCGTACAATCGCAGAATCATCTACGACCAGCACTTTTATTTCACGCATGAATCAGCCTCATATGTAATAAAACATACTTTTCATCCAACCTGTCTAAATAATTTTCTGGCTGGACACCTAAAACTCATAACCATTTAAGACTTTATTATTATCCGGTGGTGCCTGCTCGTTTCCAATGATTTCGATCAATTTATTTCGAATTGTTTCAGGTTTGAAAGGTTTTTGTAAAAAAGACGTGACCCCCATATCAAAAAATTCTTTTAGACAGGCTTCACGACCTTCAGTTGTTATCACGATTACCGGAACATTGGCAGTTATGATATCTTTTTTTAATAATCGAATAAATGTTAAGCCATCCATCACAGGCATATTGATATCAGATAGAATTATATCCACCCATTCTTTCGCCAATAGATCAAGTGCTTCTTTCCCATTGTTCACTTCAAAGAATTGTCCCACGTTAAAGCCAGATATTTGAATCGTTCTTCGAATAACCTGACGCATCGAGGGGGAATCATCAACAATTAGAATGTTATATGACATTTGCTCCGCTCAATTATTCGTTTTGGAAATTCCATTATGTGAATCTCCTTAAATGGGAAAAAATCATTATGTTTTTGAATACAATTTCAATTTTCAGATATTTATAATAGATTCAATACGATGAATATTCATTTGGTATAGATAGCATTATTTTCAAAAAAATTCAAAGTGTTTTCTGTGAAATTTATTTTTTTTATCAAAACAGTCCCAATTCGCTAAGATTTTCAAAAACGCAAACAATTTTATTTTTAAGAAATATCCTAATTATATGGGCCGATACCCCTTAATAGAAGCTTTCACTTCAACTCCCCCATTAGAAATGGATAGACGAACAGTCCGATTGCCATTGCCGCCAATATCTTCAGATTTAATTAAAACATTGTTCCGCCATAAAATTTTACGCAATGCGGCATAATTTCGTTTGCCAATGTTAAAAAACCCTGAATCGTCCATAATTGAGCTGCCACCAGCCACTTTGACAATCATTCTTCGTTTGACAGCACCAAGCTTATAGCAAGATCGAAACAATATGGGGATTCCTGTATCTGCAAACATAAAGGGCGCTTTCTTGGCCTTGGTCCGATCCAATGTGGATTCTGGAAGCATATAATGGAGCATACCGCCGACCTTGACTTCAGGATCGTATACTGTTACACCGATACATGATCCCAAAGCATGTGTAATAATCACATCATTTGGATTATTGCTGATTTTTAAATCGCCGACCCCTACTGTTATGACCAATGATATCTTCCTTTAATCTAGATAACCATGCAATTGTTGGGTATTTTTCGTTATGATAGATATACAATAGCAGATGCAAAAATATATCCAAATGGTTATCGTTTGAATATTATTATTCTTTATCTTTTGTACGAGAGATGATAGCTCAAAAAAGATTTACTTGCCGTGCCAATAATGGCAATGTTTTTAACATGATTCATTATTGATGGTTGAAACAACCTTTTTCTGTATCAATAAAATTTGGAATAATTATGTTTAGTTATTAATATTCATTTCAAACATATGATTAATGATAATGTTATATATATACAATTAGTTTGGAAAATCAAGAATATTATGGCAGGTTGATAAAAAAACTCAAAAAAAAAGGCGAGTCAACCGACTCGCCTTTTTTTAATAATTGATTGTTGATCAGGTCAGACTGTACCATTTAGAAAGGCGTCAACCATATTTGAGGCGATTTTTTCATAGTCAAAATAGTATGTATCTTCATCGAATTGTTGCTTTAGTGCGGCAACTTTTTCCTCGCGTATATCAGGTATTTCATCAATATAGTCCAATATAGAATAGGCCTCTTTGGATTGATCAGAAAAATTAATCAGTACATCCTCTGGCAATGAAATATCGTATGGGCTTTCGCCACTTATTTTACCTTTATCTAATGTTTGCCTGGGGGGTTGCACAGGCGCTTTTTGGTTGCTTTCACTATTTCTTGCCAGTCCGGTCATTATATTGTTTATTATTGTCATAATTGCATTTCCTTTCATATCTTATCCAAATCTGTCTTTTTAACTACTTTCGCTTGATTTTGTAAGCATTTTCAAATTACTGATCAGTAATTATATTTAGTAAACCAGTTGTTTTACCAAATATAATCAAAATCAAAAAAGTTATGTGCAATTGTGTTAAACAGATTTGTAGGCCTGTTGGTTTAAATATTGAATTACAAAGCATTCATTCAATGTGTCATTTGAATTAATATTCGTCACGTAATTCTAAAAACTTTAACAATTAATAAACAACGAAAAATATAGCCCGGCAAAATTTATGAATATTATTTAATTTTCTAAAGAGCAATATTTTAAGGAATACTCGATAAATAAGTTCAGCATTTATTGGTGTCTCAAATCTTTAGATTTGGGTGGCAAAGCGTGTGCCGTCCAATTCTAAAAATTTGGGACGCTACCCAAATAGGGAACATATTTACAGCGCATCCCTAAGGTTTCAATTCACTTTTGATGACTTTGCAAGTTGCTCACTCAGGGCTGCCGCTTTTTCTGGTGGCACATAACTTAATATTTGACCGACTTTTTCGCCTTTCATTTTAGAAAGTAAACGAATGGCAATATCTACATCCAGTTTATCAATCAGCATGGCCGATTTTTTGGATCGCATGGACGTGTAAATTTTTAACAGATGCTTAAACTGATTATCCATTGTGCTTTCTTGCATGGATTTGTATTCTGCAATAAGCGCTTCCTGCTTTTTTATTTTTTTCTCAACTGTCGTCTGAATTTCGGTCAATCGCGCAATTTTTTGATCAATTTCTTTTTTTACAGTTTCAAGATGGTGTCGTTCATTTTCCAGTTTATTTCTTTCCCGGATCATCTTCTCTCTTTCACGCTGTATAACTTCAGACTCCAGATAATTATTTTCCGGTTTCGCATAAAAATCATTTTGTTGTTCCATTTTGTCCATGGAAAGGGTCATTTCATTTTGAATCATTTGTTGTGCGGCATTATCCTCAGCAACAGCTTCATCAGGTTCGAGTATTGGAATTTTTTTCTCTGTGTTGACTCCCAAAAGCGTACAGATTAGTATTAGCTTGCAAATAAGTACACCACAAATGATTCTATATATCATTTTATTGCCTGAAACATTCTGATTCATGCTGCCTCCTTCTCAGGCCGACGCCTGATGACAACCATTTCATCCATCGTTTTTTGTTCAAATTTGATAAAATCGGTAATATATTCTTTTTTCTGTTTTTCTTCAATTTTTTCAAGCGTTTTGCGCTTGACTTGTTCCTTTTTGACAAGCTCCTGATGCTTTCGCATTACCTTTTCTAAAACAACCAGTTGTTTTTGTTCTTCTTCCAGGGCAGCATCAGTTCCTGTAATATAGTTGGTATAAAATCGATGTCTCCCAACTGAAATCCCTTTGTCTTCGCGTTCTTTTAATTCGAAAATTGCCTGTAATCGATTTTGTTTGAGTCGTTCTATAAGATTGCGTTTTTCAACCACTGCGTTTTTAGCTTTTACCAATTCCAGTTGCGCATTTCGTTCCTTATATTTTCGGTATCTGAGAACAGCATCCAGTCTGAACTTAAATTTTTTCATGATTGATCACTATCGTGATTGATTCAAAAAAAGTAGTTTTAATTGGTTGACACATACCTGCATGGAACTCCTTTCATCAACATCCTGACACAAAAAATCGTTAATTTTACCAATCATCGCTTTGGCATAATCAATTTTGGGATCACTGCCATCGACATAAGCGCCAATATTGATAATGTCTTCAGATTTTCTATACGTGGCCAGCACTTCTATCAGACGCTGTGCAATTTGATAATGATCCTGATCAACAACATCCCGCATGACACGACTGACACTCCCCAATATATCAATTGCCGGATAATGCCCCTGGTTTGCCAGATCTCTGGACAAAACAATATGACCATCAACAATGGAACGTACTGTATCTCCGACCGGATCATTAATATCATCACCTTCTACTAAAACTGTGTAAATACCTGTGATACTGCCTTTCCCCTCAATATTTCCTGCACGTTCAAGTAATTTGGGAATTTGGATAAAAAATGAAGGCGTATACCCTCTTAAAGTTGGTGGTTCACCGGCTGCCAGTCCAACATCACGTGATGACATTGCAAATCGTGTAATTGAGTCCATAATCAAAAGAACATCTTTTCCCTGATCCCGAAAGAATTCTGCCAGCGTCGTGGCAAGATAGGTTGAACGCATCCGAACAAGGGGGGATGTATCTGATGTTGCCGCCACGACCACTGTTTTCATGCGGCCTTCTTCACCAAGAATATTTTCTACAAAATCTTTAACTTCTCGTCCACGTTCACCCACCAGGCAAATAACAGCAACATCAGCTGAAGTATGCCGTGCAATCATGCCCATCAGAATACTTTTTCCAACACCCGAACCGGCCATTATCGCAATACGTTGCCCCTTACCAATGGTAATCATAGAATTGATTGCGCCAACCCCCACATCAACAGGTTCGGTAATAATTTGTCGATTCAAGGGATTAACCACATTACCATATAAAGGATATACATCATCAGCCTGTATTGGCCCCCCATCATCAATGGGTTGCCCCATTCCCCCAACCACACGTCCCAAAAAATTATTCCCGACTGAAACGTAGGGGCGATCATCAGATAAGGATATTTTACATCCCGGGCTGATATTTCGGGTTTCTCCATAGGGCATTAAAACAATTTTTCGATCATTGAACCCAACAACTTCACAACTGACAAGATGACCTTCAGTATTTTCTATAAAACACGTACTGCCAATTCCTGTCCCTGCACAGTAACCTTCCGCAATGATACCGGTTATCTTTGATACTTTTCCTGTAGGAATCAATGTTCTGGTTGATTCAACACAATGAAAATATTTTTGCCAATCTTTTTCAAGCATTTTTTAACAATTCTTCAAGTGCAGATTCAACCCGTTCCAACTGGGTTTGAATACGTGCATCCACATTGCCATATTCGGTTTCAATAAAACATCCCCCACGTTCAACATCCGCATCCGCTTCAATGGAAATAGATTGTAACCCTTTCACATTACTAAAAAATTCTGGCCTGTTTTCATTTACAAAATCAAGATCATCCGGGTTAATATTGAGTTTGACCTCAACCCTGTCGGATAAGATGTCAAAGGCTTTATATATATTTTTCAGAATAACCCGCTCATCAACTCTTGCTTCAACATGAACAACTTTTTTGGAAATTTCCTTTATCAGTCCAACAACTTCACGTTCATAAATTTTTGGAAAATCATCTTTATATGCAGTTATTTCCTTGAGTACATTTTCAATGCCCTCAATTACAATTTTTGCCTGGGAGAGAATTGATTCTTTGCCCTCAGCTCTGCCTTCTTCCAGTCCTTTTTCATGGGCCTGTTTTTCAATTTCAACACCTTTTACTTTGGCATTTTCAATTGCCTGATCAGCCTGCTTTAATTTTTCATCAGCTTCTTGAAGCTTATCATTGGCTTCTTGAAGTTTCTGGGTCAATTCTATCTGAAGGGCTCTTTCTTCAGGAAGCGAACATTCCTTTATTTGGTCTTCAAGCGCATCAAAGGATCGAAATTGATAGACATCTTCTTTCGGTGGCACTGGTTCAAGAATATTTTGCTCAGTTTGAACAAAATCAATGCGCTTGAATTCTGATGAATCCGATTCTTTGGTTTCAATCGGTTCAGTAGATGTTTTGATATCGTCAAACGACGGAAACTGAAAGGTGTCATCAGACAAGGACATCTTCTTTTCCCTTTCCTAATACAATCTTACCTTCGGTTTCCATTTTCTTGGCCAATCGGACCACTTTTAATTGTGCTTCTTCAACTTCAGCCAATCGGACAGGTCCCATAACCTCCATGTCCTCTTTCAACATATCGCCAGCACGTTGTGATAGATTGGAAAAGACTTTTTGTTTCATATCTTCCGAAGCAGTTTTGAGCGCGATTTTCAAATCACCCATATCCACAGATTTTAGGATTTCTCTCATACCTCTGTCATCAATATTAACAAGATCTTCAAATACAAACATCATTTGACGAATTTCTTCCGCCATTTCCGCTTTTTCTTCTTCGAGCCATGACAGCACGTTATCTTCAGTTGCACCATCAACTTCGTTCAATATATTCACAACAGCTTCAAGCCCACCAATTTCACGACTCATGGAACTACCAAATCCAATAATTTCCTTTTCAATGGCCTGGTCAACTTCACGAACAACTTCAAGTGGCAATTGTTTCATTTTGGCCACACGCATGGAAATACTGCCCTGAACGTTTTTTGGCAGCCCCATCAGTATGGATGCTGCTTTTGAAGGTTTAAGATGTGAGAGAATCAATGCAATCGTCTGAGGATGCTCACTTTTGATAAAATCAATCATCATCTTGGGATCCATACGCTCAAAATAAGAGAAAGGTGCTTTTTGTTTATCTTCATCAATTTCATTGAACAAAGCAGCAGCTTTGGCCTCACCCAATGAGTTACCCGCCACACTTTGAAGGAAGCTCCCCCCTTCAATCATGAGTTGATCATCTGCTTCAACATTATCCAGGAATTCTTCCATAACACTGGTCATAACATCCGGTGGCACATAGCGGATCTCAGACATGTATCGTGCTACTTTACGAATTTCAAGCTCGTTAAGCTTCTTAAAAAACTCTGTTGTATATTCCTCACCCATGACCATCAGGAAAATTGCGGCCTTGATCGGTCCGGTCAGGGATTCTATTGTTAAACCTGCTGCTCCATTAGACATTTTTATCTACCTCATTTATCCATCCTCTGACCCAGTTTTCAGTCTTTTCTGGGTAATTGTTGGCAATCATGATGACCCGTTCACGCAAGCTCATCTTTGCGATATCCGGTAATCCTTCAGCCTCTTCAGGCTCAGGTAATTGCGGTACGCCTTCTTCCTCATCAGGTTCTGGCGGTTGTGCCATCTGTCGGAAAGTTTTCAAAAAGGGACGAATGACAAAGAAGAAAATTAACAGCACCAGAATCAAGTTAAGAATTGGACGTATGTAAGGACGACCATAAACCAGCCAGTTTCGTTCTTTTGGAAAGATATCTTCTTCAGAAATAGAAAATTGCATACAGGTCACCTGAACCTGATCCTCCCGATTGGCATCGTAGCCCATCGCTTTTTTAACAAGTTCTTCAATTTGTTGAAGTTCCTCTGTTGAACGATTTTGATACGCAACAGATTCCGCGCCATCTTCAGCAGTCACAGTTTTGTAAATGCCATCGACAACTGATGCGACTGAGAGACGTTTAATTTCACCAAATGGTTTTGATACACGTTTTTCAACCTTGCTGATTTCATAATTCACAATTTTATCAGATTTTTGTGTTAAGCTGGCAAGATTTTTTTCCTGATTCTCAGAGCCGGATTCAACCTCTGTGCTTCCAGGCGCTTCCTCACGTTCTTTTTTGGAAGATTCAGCTTTGTGCTGTTCGCTTCGGACAGCACTCATTTCTGGGTCAAAGGATTCTTCTTTTACATCCATTTGATTAAAATCAATATCCGCACTAACACGAACGATCGCCTTTCCCTCGCCTACAATTCGCTCAAGCATGGATTGAATTTGTGAATGATAGCGTTGTTCAAGTTTTCGTTGATACTCGGTTTGCATCTTTGCCATCGCTTCTTCTTCATCCGAATCTTGCTTGTACAAAATCGCACCGGTTGTATCAACAACAGTCACTTGATGGGGTTCCAGCCCTTCAACAGAACTGGAAACCAGATGGACAACACCAGCAACCTTGTCTTGCCTGAGCTTTGCTCGCAATTTGAGCAAAACAGAAGCTGATGGCGGTTTGGTATCCTCAATGAACAATGAGTCTTCAGGCATGACAAGCATGACACGTGCATGGTCAACTTCCTCAAATTGGCAGATTGTTCGCGATAATTCACCCTGAAGTGCCCGCTGATAATTTAATTTTTGTACAAACTCAGTGGTGCTGAAAGTTGTATTGTCAAAGACTTCAAATCCAACACTGTCACCTTTTGGAAGGCCCTCGCTGGCTAGTGCAAGACGTGTTTCATAAACCCTTTCGACAGGTACCTTGACAATTGAGCCCTCGCCTTCAAGCTTGTAAGGTATGTTATTTTCTTTTAATTTTCCAATGACAGCCGCTGCATCATCGCTTGCCAGATTGGTGTATAAGGTCTGGTAATCAACTTGATTTGCCCAGTAAAACATCAAGACAAAACACAATAGCACCAGAATGATGACCCCTATCACCATGGCTTTACGTGCGGTACTCATGGACCGAAAAACTTCTATAAACTGTTTGATGAAGGTATTCACTTTAGATAACTGCTTTGCTTTGCGTTGGTAAATAAATCAGGAATAATACGCTTTGTGGCGTTATATCCCCATTGGATATTATCAGAAATAATACCCGTTCCGAAGACTCCGAGAAAAACGTATCTAAATTAAAAAGTCATTTGCATGATTTGTTTGTAAGATTCCATGGCTTTTGTCCGAAACTGATTGAGTACTTTTAATGATATATCGGCTTTTGAAAGTTCAAGCATGGTTTCATGAATGCCGGCATCACCATTCATCATTTTCTGAATGGCAATATTGGCATCTTTTTGACGTTGATCTGTTCGATAAATGGCATCTTTTACGAACTTACGAAAATCAATATTTTTTTGATTTTGAGATATTTTTGATTCTGGAAAAAGTGGAAACATTTGGTCGGATTGAATTGCAATGTCATTCATAAGAACCTCTCACTAAATATAGGTTTATTCTATTTGCCAATTTCAAGTGCTTTCAAGGCCATAGCCTTTGCTGTTTTCATAACAGTAACGTTGGCATCATAAGAGCGCTTAGCTATAACGAGATTGGCCATTTCAAGCATCGAATTCACATTGGGCATGGATACGAATCCTTGCTTATCTGCATGGGGATGACCCGGATTATAAACTTTGCGAAAGGGAGTCATGTCTTTATCGATATAATCCACGTTGACTCCATAAAACGTATCTTTATTTTTATCCCGAACCTGTCCATCAAGAACCGACTGAAAATCTTCAACCGCTTTTGTTCTTAAATGAAGCAGTTGTCTGCGATAAGGTTCTCCGGTTTCTGTTCGTGTTGTATTTGCATTGGCAAGGTTGGTAGAGATAACGTTCATCTGTAAACGATTCACAGTCAAACCAGTCGTGCTGATATTCATGGAATGGAATAAATTCATTTTTTATCTTCCCCCTAATATTGAGCCCATTTTCTTAAAATTACGAATCAATGCCTCGCTTGCCATCCTGTGTTTCAGATTATTTTGAGCCAGTTTGGACATTTCAACATCAATATCTATTTTACCTTTGTCCCGTGTTGACATAATGTACGTCAATTCATCGGTTGCCCCGCCCAAGTGACGTTCATGTGTTCGGGTCAGCATTGCGCCAGTGCCTTCCATTGCATTTTGTAAAGTTTTTTTAAAATCAATTTCTCGTCCAAGATATTTGGGGGTATCCATGTTGGCAATGTTACTACTGAGAAAAACTTGTTGGCGTTGGGTGATATCTAAAGAATTGGCCAGATAAGAATATGTTTTTCCAAACAATGGTTGTATTGGCATATGGCCTCCATATTTTGTGGTCTAAAGTTTTTTATGATTATTTGTATATTTATCGCAAGTTAGCATGTAAAAACTGGAAAATCAAATGTTTTCATGCTTTTTTTGTATTATTCTGTCAATTTAATATTTAATGGTACAAAATTATTGCACCCTCCAAAATAAATAAACATTTTAAAGCTATATACAATAAATATTATTATTTCAAGAAAAAAATTTCAATTTTCATAATCATATATCATAATTGGCATTGCGATATTCATTTAATTTATTTCTCAATGTTCGAACGCTTATCCCCAGAATATCAGCTGCATGTGTGCGATTACCGCCGGTTTCATCCAACGTTCGAAAAATCATTTGACGTTCCATTTCTTTCAATGTGCCGCTCATAATTTGATGCGGTAAATTTTTTTCTGTCTGAACCTTGTGCTGTTCACCAATGAACAGATTTTGCGGTTGAATAATGTTGCCATCACTCAATAATATAGCCCGCTCAATTACGTTTTCCAATTCGCGAACATTACCCGCCCAGCTCATACTTTTTAATACATTGAGAGATTCTTCTGAAATCGCTTTCACATTTCGGTCATCAATGGCATTGTATTTTTCAATAAAAAATTGTGCCAGAACGGGTATATCCGCCTTTCTTTCCCTTAAAGGTATTATTTTTAATGGAATTACATTGAGACGATAATACAAATCCGCACGAAATTTTTTTTCTTTGATACATGTTTCAATATCTCGATTGGTCGTTGCCACAACCCGAACATCAATTGGAATGGGAAGATGCCCCCCCACCCGATCAATTTCAGACTCCTGGAGGACACGTAACAATTTTGCCTGAAGATTCATATTCATTTCACTAATTTCATCCAGTAAGATTGTGCTTTCATTGGCCAGTTCGAACTTTCCCAGTTTTCGTGAAATCGCCCCGGTAAAGGCCCCTTTTTCATGTCCAAACAATTCACTTTCAAGTAGTCCATCTGGAAGCGCTGCGCAATTTACTGCAATCATTGGCTTGCTGTTTCGGGGACTGTTATTGTGAACATAGCGCGCGAATAATTCTTTTCCAGTGCCGCTTTCGCCTTGAAGCAATACCGCTGCTTTGCTGTTGGCAATTTTTCTTGCAAGTGTCAGTAAACGCTTCATATGATTATTTTCTGTCACAATGACATGTTTGGAGGATGCCTTTTTATTGGGCTGTACCTGTTCTGTCATTGTTGCTGCAAGCGCACGCGCCACAACTTTTTTTATCATTTCCTCAGATAGTGGCTTGAGAACGATATCAAAAGCGCCGAATTTCATGGTACTCACTGCGCTCTCTGGCGTACAGGGACCTGAAAAAATAAGTACCGGCATTTCTGGATGACGCTGACGCGCAGCCAATAATATTTGTTCCCCATCAATCTGTGTTGAATTATGTTCTGTAATTACAAGTTGATATTCATTTTGTTGGATATTTTCAATTGCTTTTGATTCGTCACTGGCAATTTCAATGTCAAAACCTTGAGAATCCAATGTTTGAACGATAAACAACCGATCTTTGTATTGGGTTTCTATCAATAGTATACGACATTTA
>Ga0272440_1000802_pt1 | contig 26496 bp, 19 predicted proteins | sample SSMMMBAug17_FD_192440 | JGI IMG/M metagenome (GOLD analysis project Ga0272440, IMG submission 192440) | Marine sediment archaeal communities from Little Sippewissett salt marsh, Falmouth, MA, United States - SSM-MMB-Aug17 | ecosystem: Environmental > Aquatic > Marine > Wetlands > Sediment ...
GGGCTTTAGCCCTACGCTGTTCTTGCAATTACCGGGATCATACATTTTAAATTGATTGCAATTCTTTTGTTACATATATGATAAAACTTCTGTATACCCGAAAATTTATGATCGCCTACTTACTTAGGAATGCTCTGAAAACAAGTTCCCCATTCTAAAAAATGTTCTTCGGGGTTGTTGTTCTGTAGAGACGTAGCATGCTACGTCTCTACGTGCCCAACTATTATACGTTCAAGATAAATGGGGAACATATTTTTCGAGTATTCCTTACACGCTACGTCCGATTATAAACACGGGACGCAGAGCGTCCAGGATGCATTCCCACGCAGAGCGTGGGAACGAGGGCAATAAGCATGCCAGGAAAAACCAAAGTTGGACGATCATATATAAAAATTGGTTTTCAATCACAAAAACTTATTGTAAACATATTTAAATTCATAAAGCGTATCTGTCAAGAAATATTTTCAAAAAATTAAAAAAAAATTAATCAATAAAATTATTGAGTTATTTCCCTTGATTTGCTTAACATAAAAGCTGATAGAGTTTATAAAAATATATTAAATTTTGGGATTGTAAAAAAATATTACAGTTTTATGTATCTATAGTATGATCGTCCAACTTTGGTTTTTCCTGGCATATTTATTGCCCTCGTTCCCACGCTCTGCGTGGGAATGCATCATGGACGCTCTGCGTCCCGTGTTTATAATCGGACGTAGCATCTAAGTAAGTAGGCGATCATAAATTTTCAGGTATACAGAAGTTTTATCATATATGTAAGAAAAGAATTGCAATCAAGTTAAAATGTATGATCCCGGAAATTGCAAGAACAGCGTAGGGCTAAAGCCCAAGGCCAAATTGAGAAAGGACGCTAAAGCGCCCTCAATACCCAAAACATATTAATTAATTGTTTGTTTATTTCAACATTGACGAAAGACATTGTATTACCAATTCAACGCCTCTGTTACCTGAGGGCGCTTTAGCGTCCTTTCTCAATTTGGCCTTGGGCTTTAGCCCTACGCTGTTCTTGCAATTGCCGAGATCGTATATTTTTATTTGACGATTTTTTTTGTCATACCGGCGAAAACATTTTTATACCCGAAAACTTATGACCGCTTACTTACAATGCACTGGACGCAGAGCGTCCAATATGCGTTCCCACGCGGCTCAATTTAGAAAATGACGACAGCATATAATCCGGTCAAATCAGATTTAAGTACAATTCAGAGGAGCCAAACTATATAAGGATACGCTTGCTGAAGTATTGTATAAAAAGAAAAATTATTGTGAAGCGTATAAATTGAAAGAGGAGGCTGCGTCAATGGATAGTCGGTATCAAAAGAATATAAATCGCTTTAAAAAGGCCTGTACAGATATCAGGTATGAATGAATAAGTTACCATATCTCGCAGAAAAAGTTCTTGATTATTATTCAGTCGTGTTGTATTTAAATGTGAAGAGGCAGGCCTTATGTTTGTGTTACGACACACGTCGTTTTACAATTAAGTGAAGGATGTCAATAAAAAAAATAAGGAAATACGCTTATGCAAAAACTTTTCATAGCAGGTACAATATTTATTTGTTTATTGATGTACTGTGATTCAAACCTGTTTGCAAGAACAATATCTTCAAAAAAAGATGCAGTGTCTCAAAAGCTCATGGAACAAGATTTGGAAATTCAAAAACTCAAGCAGGAAAATGAACAATACAAAACAGTCATTCAGTCCTTACAGAATAAAATGGTGCACAGACTGCCCATAGCTGATAAAATTTTTGTGGTTATATCAGTTGTTTTGATAATCGCAGCGCTGCTTATACTTACCTATATTGCACGTAACACAATTTTTAAATATAATTTGAAAAACGAAGATATAATAATACAACAGATAATGAACAACACATTTGGACTACCAGCGGGAACTGTTCGCGGCATTCTTGCGATTTCTATTTTTATCATCCTGGTCATCACAATCGTCATATACTATCCCGAAGATATTCCAGATTCAATAAAGGTCACCGCTTCTCTGGTTTTTGGCTTTTACTTTGCAAAAAGCAGCGGACAGTTGAAAGACTATATGGATAGGATGCAAAATAGTGATTATCAAACAGTGGATAAAGAAAAAGAAGCCTTGCAGACATTGAATAAAGTACAAACTGCTGGTGTTAATAAATCAAATCATTTTATTGAACAGGCAGAAAAATGTATTAATGATGCTCATCAAGCGAAAAGTCCAGGTGAAGCCGATAAATTGTATGACCAGGCCATTCAAAAAGCACAAATGGCTCAAGAGAGTACTGTGCATGAAGCAATTACAAAAAAGAAAATGGATTGTAAGCAACGCATTAAAGATATTTCTGAAAAAATGAAAGTATTAAAGGAAATAAATGTTGAAGAAACAGAAATACAAAAATTCAACAATGAACTATTAGAATTTTTCAAAAAACAGGAATACAATAAAGCCCTCAATGTGGCTGACAAATTATCAGCAATGATTGATTATGCGCTTGAGGGCCAGATTGTAAAAACCCTGACGACTGCAAAAAAGAACTTAGACGCTTCACAATCATTAGGTGCTGATGGAAAAACTATTATTAAATCAATTTTTTCAATCATCACAAAGTTTAAACAGGACAATAATGACATATTTATTGATCTGTTACGAAAAAGAATAACAGGTTCTTTTATTGATGAGTCCGACCTGAAAAAAATACTCGGTTATATCGAAAAATCTGGTGAGTCATCCAAAATTGCAAAGGCGATCAATAAATCAATCCATAAATTTGAACAGATGCTTCCAATGAAATTACCTGACAATCTCAAGGACATCAATATAATAAAAAAGATTCTATGTGTTGGAAAAAATGAATTGGAATCGTTATTTGTATCCCCCGAATTTGAGGAGGATATTGGTCCTGAAGATTTCTATGATTTTGTCAAAAAAATTCGGAACAATATTATAGATGAAGCATTCAGCCATATTCAACTCCCCGCTGAACTACCTTTTTCTGAATATAAAAAAGTGATTAGGAGCTGCCAGAACGATGATGATGGCCGAGGCGCTTTAAAATCGATTATGGATGTATTGGATATTGGAAAAGATATTTTGACCGATAAAACTCTCCAAAAATGGGAATTATTAGTTTGAAATGATCAGGTCTCAATCATTAATCAGGAATGCTTGAAAATTTGACAATTATTTTTTCGAGTATTCTCTCACAAGGAAATAAAAAATGCAATTACGATGGGGCATGAAACTAAGGGGCCTTGTTGGTTCAAGGTGGGATATTTTTAATCGATTATATAAAAAATATTTAAGCTGGGGTCACTTTAAAGAATTGTCAAGCTTACATAACAACCATTTGAGTCGAAAATCAGGTTGGACTTTTTCAAAAGATCAATCTTATATCTTGCCTGATATTGATGATAACAGGACAGACATTAAAAAGATAATTATAGATCCTGTCGACGCAGTGAATCAAACTGATACTGAACAAGGACACGTGCCTGTTGATAATATCGACATTCAGGATGTAAAAAAAGGAATTGTGAATGCATCATACCTGCGTTTTCGAAAAAATCCAGGCGGGGAGCTTATTAAGTACCTGCATAATGAAATGGATGTCGATATCATTGAAGCGTTTCCGAAATGGCTTCGTGTAAGAGTTGATGCGCAGGAAGGTTTTGTTTTCAGAAAATACATTGTTTTCGAAGATGATATTGAAAAAGAATCACAACCTGAAGAAATATCAGAAGAATTAGCTGATTTCCATGGAGATTTAGACTGGATTCATAACAAGGAAGGACATAATGGGAAACCATACTGGCCGAAAGGATTATCGGGTATAACCTTAGATCCGGGCGTCGATTTAGGGCATTGTGATTATCCTTCGATTCAAAAGTGCTACCAAAATATATTCAGTCATGAACAACTGACTGAAATTGAAAAAATTGCGAAATTAAAGCTAAAAGGCATCGCAGCCAATGAATATTTACGCAATCAAGCAAATGAAAAATTTCGCAACATCAGAATAACCAGAACTCAAGCAAAGCATGTTTTTCCTTTTGTGGCGTGTCCATACTGGAAAAAAATTACCGGTCGTTTTCCGAAACTTCTTGATTCCGATGTGCCTGGTGTTGTTCAGACTGTAATGTTGTCAATTGCATATAACAGAGGTCCTTATAATAGAGATCTGGATATACTTGGAGATATCATTCAAAATAAAGAATGGCAAAAATTAGCTCGGATAATTAGAAATATGCAGCAAAATCATAAATTGATCGGCATTCGCAAACGAAGGCGATCTGAGGCGCATTATATTCTGAGGCATGTTTGATTCATCAAAAAGAGGTTGATCCTTTTTAGACGCTTACGATTTCATTCTTTAAAGCATTCTTAATACAATAAATTGAGAAATCAGACGTCCGGCAAAAACAGCAAACAAACCCAATAGTAATTGTGTGGTCATATAGATCGTTGATGCCATATAACGATGTTCAATGATTAAATTCAAGGCATCGTTGCTGAATGTTGAATAGGTCGTTAAAGAGCCCAGCATGCCAATAAAGATAAAGCTTTTAATTTCAGGAGAAAAAAGATGACATGACTCGTTTAATTGCATTAAAAGTCCCATAATGAGGCATCCCAGTAGATTCACTGTTAACGTTCCCCAGGGAAAAAACAGTCCTTTATTCATTTGTTGAACGTGTGTACTGATAATAAACCTTAGTACAGCGCCAACAAACCCCCCCATTCCAATAATAACGATTTGAATAAAATATTGATTGATGCGCATAATCAAAAAAAAAGGGCAATAAACGTTTGTGGCGTCTATTACCCTTTATGTTAAATTTGCATTGTCGCTGTAATTAGTGAGCGAGCAATTTTGTAACAGTTTCTGCCATGGGTGTCGCATAGATCAAAATCAGCGAAATAACCAGTGCATAAATACACAATGATTCGATCATCGCCAAACCAATCAGCATAGTTACTGTGACTTTACCTGATGATTCAGGATTTCGAGCAATTCCCTCAACCGCTGCTTTCAGGCCAAGGCCCTGTCCAATACCACAACCAAAGGCTGCAATTGCAATACCAAAACCGGCTGCTGTTACACAAGCGACAAAAAAAGTTAAAGCTGCTGCTTCCATGAAATAAATCCTCCTTAAAAAATTAATTAATCATATGGCTTCTTCAACCTGCCACAATTATTTCGGCAGGAATATAAAAATCACGATCTTCATGATCTGTGATATACACAATTTTTATCAATGGGCATGTTCCATTGCCCCTGAAAAGTACATAATGGTTAACAAAAAGAAAACAAAAGCCTGAACCAGTGCAACAAAGATCCCCAATGCCATAATCGGCAAAGGCGCAAAAAAGGCACCTGCAAGCCCAAATAAAATGGCCAGTACCAACTCGTGTCCCATCATATTACCAAACAAACGAAAGGACAGTGACAAAATTCGTGCGACATGACCAATGATTTCAATGGGGAAGATGATTGGAATCATCCACCAGACAGGTCCCATAAAATGTTTTATATATGAAACCCCATGATACATCACGCCAATGATATGGGTGAAAACAACCACAACCAATGCACAGGAGAGGGTTGTATTTAAATTGGCTGTTGGTGGAAAAAAGCCTGGAATCAACCCAACCAGATTACAGATAAAAATATAGATAAATATGGTTGCTGCCAGAGGAAAAAGCCATCGTCCTTCCTCACCTGTTACGCCAATCATAAAATCTTCGATACCGCCAACAAGCGCTTCCAAAACATTTTGTCCTTTTGTAGGAATCATTTGAAGTGTTTTGGCCCCAAGATATGACAGAATCACTAAAATTGCCATTACCACCCATGAGTACACAACATGTGGGTACTGATGACCAAAGTGGCCCAGGTTAATTAAATCACCAAAAATTAGATATGGATGTTCCACTTATATTGCCTCCTTAATATATAATTTATTATTTATTTGTAATAAAATTTGTTTTTAGTTCAAATAATGTCGCGAGCATTATACTGGTCACAACAATGGATAGGCCCACAAACAAGCCCAATGGATCCACCCAATGTTGCGATATCAGAATCATTAAAATTATTGCGCTGATAAAAAAGCGCATATAATATTTGGCAATCACAACGTGATGACTGACCAGTCGATCTGGTTGAAACGCTTTTTTTAAAGTGCGCCATAGAAGATGAAAATTGACTGTTACAATCAAGCCGCCTGCCAATATGCCAAGGGCAAACAATTTTGGTAGTAACGCAAATCCACCTGTGGTAACTGCTGTAAATAAAACCCAGTTTGTTATTACGACAAATTTTAATATTCGTTTTTGGGTGTCCATATAATCTATACCTAAAGAAATATAAATACGAAATGTTTATTTTATAGTTGTTGACTTTTTTTCATCGCCAGATAAATATTTCTAAATCCAGCGGCTATCCCCAATCCCAAACCACTCAACGTACAAATTGGCGGAATGCCTAAAACATATTGATCGAGAAAAATCCCTAAAAATAATCCTATAAAAATTGCCAGTGCAATTGATACGCCCAAACTGCTATAATAAGTGATGTCCTTTAGAAATTGTCTTGTTTCATCATTCATAATGGATTCCAATTAAACTTTCGGACGCATCACTAACACAATTCATTATGCAAGTCAAACAGAAATCGCTTGACGACATTATTTTTTTCAGACCTTAGGAATGCTCTGTAAATAACCTCTCCTTTTTGGTTAGCGTCCTAAATCTTTAGATTTGGAACTTCAATAAATGGGGAACTTATTTTTCGAGCATTCCTTAAATATTTCCATTCATAAGATTTACCTTCAAAATTTCTAAATTTCCATGATGTGTCTGTACGATCCAAAATGTAATTGGGTAATAATGGAATTTTCCCTCCCCCTTTCGGTAAATCAATCATGTATTGGGGCACTCCCATTCCGGATATCCGACCCCGCAAATATGCCATTATTTGAATACCTGTATCAATATTTGTTTGAAAGTGAGACGTCCCCTGTGTATCATCCATTTGATGAATATAATAAGGACGCACCCGCATGGTCAATAATGCTTGCATCAATTCAAGCATTGTATCAGGATTATCATTGATTCCTTTTAACAGAACTGTTTGCGAACCAAGTGGAAATCCAGCATCAGCGAAGTTTTGAATCACTTTTTGGGATTCACTTGAAATTTCATTTGCATGATTCACATGAATATTTATGTAAATGGGATGGTATTTCCGAAGGTGTTTTACCAAGTCCAATGTAATTCGGTGTGGCATTAGTATGGGAATTCGAGAATGCATTCGAATAATCTTTACATGTGAAATTTGTCTTAATTGATCCAAAATTTCAAACAGGCCTGTATCACTATGCATGAAAGGTTCTCCACCCGATAAGATGACCTCTCGAATGGCCTTTGTTCTGGCAATATATGAAAGCCCAATATCAATGCTTGATTGTGAAACCTGCGGCTGTTTTCCAATAAATCGTTTTCGCATACAAAACCGGCAAAATGATGGACAGGTATTGGAGATCAAAAAAACAACCCGGTCTGGATAACGATGGACAACCTGACTGACAGGTGATTGCTGCTTTTCAGCAAGGGGATCGTCATCGCCAAAACGATCAGCCAATTCATCAATTTGAGGAATAAACTGGTTAGCAACCGGCGCATTGTTTTTTTGTGACATTAACCCCAGTACATATGGATGAATACGCATTGGATATTTATCAACAACAGGCTTAAGCTTTTCAGAATTGAGATCAAAATATTGAGATAAGGCTTGTATTGTTGAAATGCTTTTTTCGTGTGAAACCATTGTATCTTTTTGTTAAATCCCTGGTATGCATGGTACATTCGGCAAACATCCACACAGAAAAAGCATGATCATAATCAAAATTAAATAAATTGTGTTATTCATAACAATTTCCTTTAAAAAAAATGTGTTTTCCTGTTGAGAAAACAGGCCTTGTAATAATTTTTTGGTCCAGTAAGAACTGCTCTGTTTGTTTCCAATCTGCCATAGTGACTGTACCCACAGGGCTATTGTTTGAGGGGATCATTAATGGGCGTGATGAAATCAACTGTTTTTCAATAAGCTTTCGATCCGTTGTCTCATCAAAATATTTTATGATATCAATTGTTTGAGATATATTCTTTTTATCAAGGGCATCCGTCCAGCCTTTTATGATGGCATGTTTAAATTTACAAATTAAGTCAGATTTTTGAGTGGCAAGCTTCTGAGAACAAATCATCGCGTTGCCTACAAACTGGACCCCATTTTCATGGGGAGAAAAAAATGCAATCGGTTCATTGGCAGATTGCAGCTTTTCTTGAATAACGATGCCGTTGGAATTGAGATAAACCGGCCATAGATCGACTTTTCCGGTATAAAAGGGCGTATAATCATAGCGGACACTATAAAATTTGACTTCATTTGTATGAATGCCCGCCTTTTTCAAGAGTGCGCGCATGATCGTTTCATCTTCATTGCCAAATGTAATACCAATGGTTTTGCCTTTCAGATCGTGTAATGAGTTGATATCATTTTTATTTTTATAATACATCCAACACATGGGACTTTTTTGAAACAATTGTGCCAGCACACAAATGGGAGACCCCTTTTCCAACGCCCGGATAATTTGATCTCCAGAGGCCACACCAAATTGTGCGCGTCCCATTTCAATTTCAGTAATTGCATTACGTTCTACACCACCGGCTCGAATTGAAACATCAAGGCCTTGCGCATGAAAATATCCATTGGCATTGGCATATAAACTGCCTGCAGCGCCTGAATTCAACAGCCATTTCAATCGATAAACAATGTGGCCATCATCTTGATATTTCTTTTGACATGAAACCAAAAGATTTACAAATATGACGAATAGAGTGCCCCATAAAAAAATTTTATGCTCATTTATCAAAACGATACCTCAATTAATTGTGTCATCCCGCCTATGGGAATATTATCCACCCTGACAATAAATTGATTTTCATCATTTGTGACATAAAAAAATGCTTTAAAAAAATACCCCTTGTATCCAGTGGCAGAAAGCATAACTTTTTTACAGTTGAATCGACCAGCCGGTACATCAATGACAATATCATGAAGAATCTGAAAAAATAGATCATGTGACTTTACCATCGGAAACGCAGTTATGCGAACAAGATCAAAGGTAATTGGGGTCTTGGAATTCAAATTCATTGTGCGTACCAGGCTATTAATTTCAACATAAACTTGATTATCGAAGTTCATTTTTTGATGGCAATTTTTGCCATCCCAAACGCCTTTCATTTCAAAAAGGCCATTTTTATCAAAGATCATCTGCATGTTGTTCGGACCAACATGATAATTGATCAATCGCGGTTGACCATCATATGTGCTGACAACATCCCAGCAGTGATGTCCACCGGGTGCATATATTTTTGGATTGGTATAATTGCCGCACGATTCATACTGAATCAAATCTTTGCTACGATGGACGACCATTTTTTCTTCGTAGCTTTTTCCATTAATTTTTATTACATATCGTAAATGCTCGGTTTCAGAAATTGCGGCAAATGATACAAAATGACTGAATAAATAAACAATAAAAACGATACTAGGTATTTGAACATAATATTTCATTCCATCTCCACTGTTTTTCATCAGTCCTTTGACTGACAATAGCAAACAATAAGATCACGAATACAATTTTCGGATATGGGTTTGATCATAAATTCGTTATAACCGGCATTCAAGGATGTCTGTCTCACTTTTTCATCACTATCAGCACTGATTGCGACAATGGGCGTTGGTGCGCAGGTCTTTTCTTTTTCAAATGCTCTGATTTGTGAAATCGCTTCAAAGCCATCCATAACAGGCATTTGAAGGTCAATCATTACCAGGTCATATGTTCCTGTTTTAAAGTAATCCACACAAACCTGGCCATTTTCTGCAAGATCCATTACACAAGGAAAGGGTTCAAGATAGTGACCGATCATCAGCATATTGTTGGGGCTATCGTCAGCAAGCAGAATTCGAATTTGTCTGTCAAAAACCGGTATTTCTATGTGCGTTTGATTTTCAACTGAACCCTTATTTTGCTGAAAAGAATCCTGAGCGGATTTGGGCAATCGCACATGAAGATATGTTCCATCATGTTCATTGGATTGAAACTGGATATCGCCTTTATGTGTTTTTGCGATAAGCATTGCGCTGTAAGTACCAAGTCCAGTGCCAGATTTTTTTCCACTGGTCGCATATTTTTCAAAAAATCGATTTTGCAATTCCTTGGGAATTACGCCTTGATTATGAATGATCAGTCGATGTATTTCTGGTTCAGTTTTTAGCGTGAGTGTAATTCTTTCATTGGCAGGAGATGCTTCAATTGCATTTTTGATCAGATTGGCCAGTAAAGATTCCAACAATCGCTTTTCACCAAAAACAGTATAGACATCCTCAGCATTCATGGGGGTATTATTGATAAAAAAAAGCAGATCAAGCTTTTTGGTATTTGTTAATTGAAAAAAATCATTTGCAATTTTTTTGAGAATAGGAACCACGTTACAAGGAATCGGTAAGAATTCGTATCTTCCCTGTTCCATTTTAAAAATATCCAGGGAATGATCAATCATTTCCAATGCCTGTCTTCCACTTGCGTGTATTTGTTCAATCCATGTATTCTGGTCATCACTGAAATTATCATACATCATTAGCATATCTGACAGGCCAATAATGCCACTGAGCGGATTTTTCAGGTCATGGCGCATGATTCGGTCAACATCTTCACGAAGTTGTTCCATGACTTTACGTTCTGAAATATCACGAATCAGTATCCACAGATCTGTATCTTTTTTTGCAGAGCGCCACAATCGGATTTCAACAGGCACTTTGATGTTTGATTCTTGTATGAGTTGACTATCGAAAGGTTCACTGTACCCATTTTGCATGACCTGCTTTTCAACAATGCTTTCAAACTGGTTCTGTACATCATTGTTAAAAAAGTTTGTAAACACAGGGCATGTATCACTGGAAAGACCGAGCAAGGTTTTTGCGCCGGGATTGATATCTAAAATTTCAAAAGATGCATTGATTCTGATAATACCATCAATGCTGGTATCGAATAAGCCTTTATATTTTTTTTCACTTTGTTTGAGTTCATCATATAAAACTTTGAGTTCATTCGTTTTTTGCTTGAGACTGATTTGTGTTTTTACACGGGTCAGGAGTTCTTCGGCTTGAAAAGGTTTGGTGACATAATCGACAGCGCCAACGTTAAATCCTTTGATAATATCTACTGTTTCAATTTTTGCAGTTAGAAAGATAACAGGAATATCCTTTGTTTTGGGATTGGCTTTTATCTGGCGGCATGTTTCAAAACCATCGATACCAGGCATCATGACATCAAGCAAAATCAAATCTGGCATCAATTGCTCAACTCGTGCCAACGCCTGTTCGCCACTCATTGCAGGGGTAATTAAATATTCATTGGCCCCGAGAATGCTTCCCAAAACTTGAAGATTCTTGGGAACATCATCAACTATTAAAATCAATGGTTTTTTCTTGTTTTGTTCGGATTGTGACATTATAATTATCCTGAATTATTCATCTTAAACAATGGCCTTTCGTTACTTTTTTTATACCAAATAAATATTGAAAATGTCAATCGTTATTATAATTAGTAGTAAGATACATACGCCCCTTATCTAATTGATATTTTAAAGTAATAAACTCTCTGTAATGTACGACAATAAAAAACTTGCCAGAACCCCAAAATTATAATATAATCCTTGATTTTTTAAAGCTGACATATGGAAAATTGAGTATGTAATGAAAATATTGTTAAAAATTCCAGCGTATTGGCTTGGACTGCTTATTATGCTCCTTAGCATGGGGGCCAGTATTACAGAATTTCAGCCGCTTGAAATCTTAGAACGACGTTTCATGGATATGAGTACCAGTTTGCCATTTGAACAGAATCGTCGATTTCAACCAACAGTCATCATTTCAATTGATGAAGACAGTATCAGTAAGCTGGGACCCTGGCCTTGGCCACGTTCCTACTTTTCTGCAGTCATTGATATTTTAACGCGTTCACATGCGAAAACCATTGGTCTTGATGTAATATTTGAACATAAAGACAACGATTTCATTATTGATGAAATCCGAAACATTGAGGGATCTTTTAAAACCCTGATCCAGGATCCATCAGAACATTATGATATCTTTTTAAATTATATTCAAGAGATGGAAACGCGCATTGACCATGATAAAAAATTAATCGCATCCATTACTCATGCCAACAATGTGATATTGCCAGTTCATTTTAAGCTCAACCAATTGATTCCAGATTTGAAACAAAAACCTATCGCTCAAATGGTTGATCCTTTGGATTTGCCAATGACACCACAGGTTGAACAACTTTTTTCACCCCATACAGCGATTTCTCTTAGCATGCCATTTTCTGAAATAAGTGCTGTGGCTGTTGGATTGGGACATATTAATGTGAAGCCAGACATTGATGGTCAGATTCGAGAGCATATCTTGACTGTCATGTATCAAGATAAATATTATCCTTCACTTCCCCTACGCGCAATTATACATTACCTGGGATTACATCAAAAAGATTTAGAAATCGTACCGCCTGATAGGCTTCGCGCTGGAAATCGCTATTTTGAAACTGACAATCAGATAAATGTGCGTATTCAAAAAGGTACGTTAAATATTCCCAAATATTCATTTTATGACGTCTTACAGGGGAGGGTTACAGAACAGAGTTTTAAAGATCGTATTGTTTTGATTGGCGGCAATGCATCATTATTAAGAACACCGGACTATCACCAGTTGCCAGACCATTTTTCACTTCCTGAATATCATGCAAATGTGATTGAAAATTTGTTGTCCAAATCCACAATAAACCGACCCGAGTGGATATATTTTTCCGAACTGTCTGTTATGCTCTTATTTGGTTTTTTTATTGCATTTGTTTTGCCCAGAAATGGCTTGTTAGGAGGGATATTTTTCACAATAATTTTTATCTGTGTATGGACAATGGGTTGTGTCGTATTGTTATCTGTTGAGTCTTTATGGTTAAAATGGATCTACCCCACAATGGAATTGTTTTTGGGATTAATCCTTATTGTCCCGCGTCAGGTCTTTGTGACTGATAAATCACTTCCACCAATGCTTCAAACCATGATACAACGTCATCCCCGAATTCACAAAAGCCTTGATAAATATGAAGTTTCTGAGGAATTGGGTCGGGGCATGCTGGGCGTAGTTTATCGTGCCAATGATTTGGACAATGAGCGTTGGGTTGCCATTAAAACCATTCAGCTCAATACTGGAAGAGCATCAGAACAATTAGAAAATGCCAAACAACTATTTATCAGAGAGGCAAGAGCAGCAAGTAATCTCAGGCATCAAGGAATTGTTGAAATTTTTGATGTCGGGTTGGAAAATGACATTTGTTACATTGTTATGGAGTTCCTTGAAGCCAATGCCTTAAATGCTCATTTTACGAGAAAATCACTATTGCCCCTGAGAAAAGTGCTTCATTATATCATTCAAATATGTGAAGCCCTCAGTTTTGCACATCAAAAATGGATCATTCATGGCGGAATTAAACCGGGTAACATTTTTCTTCTTAGAAAAGATACCATTAAAATCTCTGATTTTGGAATTGACACCTTTGCCAAAGCCATTGGAAACCATACAGGCGAACTCTTATTTACGCCAGGATATATGTCTCCCGAGCAGGTGAAAGGGCAAAAGATTGATGGTCGATCTGATTTGTTTTCTGTGGGCGTATTATTGTATCATTTAATAACTGCTGAATTGCCCTTTAATGGTACATCCTTGTCTGAACTTATGTACAATATCAGCCATCAGGAACCTGTTTCTCCCCGATCAATTAATCAAAAGGTTCCTTCAGCACTCGAATTAATCTTAATCAAGGCCCTGGCAAAAGAGCCCAATGATCGGTTTCAAAGTGCCGAAAGTTTTGCGCGTCATCTGAGAGTGTTAGATCAGAAAATTGAACTGGCAGTCAGTAAAAAACATATGCGGGAAAAAAAAAGGGGGCAGCATGAATGAATTGAACAACTATAGATATTGACGTATTTTTCATTATTTACGTGTCCATTTCCTTCATGATTGACATTGTTTTTGCAAATTGATAAACTGCAAACATTTTATTTTAATAACTCATCAGTCATAAGTTCTCAGAACTTGATTGAAATGATGATACTTGAACAAAGCTTTTTCGAACTCTTACCCAGGGCGTTGACCTGGGCTGATATGTAATGCCCTTTCAGGGCAAAAAAATGCTTAAGCCTGTATCTACATTTTGAATGGTTGGAGTCCACACCTTCAGATGTGGGCCGCACAAATCTAAAGATGTGGACGCCAGTCGTTTAAAGGGAACAGAATTCAAAATGGGGAACTTCGTTTCAGTGTTTTCCTAAGGAGGATTTTTTGTATTTTATAAAAAAGAAATTAATTCAAGTTGTTATTGCATTGGGATTGCTAACTCAAGCATTTTTGTATGCTGAAACCCAAACGTCATTATTTGATTCTGTAAAAGAACAACTGGTTCGGGATGGTTTTGATTCAGCAATCATCGAAAAACTATATAATGAACCTGAAGTATATTTTGATATCAAGAGTATATCCGGATATTTTCAGCATAATGAATCCAAATTGAATTATGCGCAATTTCATCAATCCAGAAATATTGCGAAGGCAGAAAAATATTTGAAAACCCACAAAAAGACACTGAACAGGGTGGAAAAGGAATATGGTGTTGATAAAGAAATTATTGTTTCAATTATGCTTGTGGAAACAAGGCTGGGTGGATTTACGGGAGTCAGTCGTGTACTAAATGTCTATTCCACTATGGCGGCTCTGAATGCCAAGGCTCCAAGAGAAAATTTATGGGAGCAGATTCCACCCAAAAAACGATTGGAAAAAAAAGCATTTCTAAAAAAAGCGAAAAGAAAAGCAGATTGGTCTTATGATCAACTGAAAGCCTTTTTAAAATATACATCACAAAACAATTTTTCCCCCATTGACATTCGCGGTTCATATGCAGGTGCCATTGGTCTTGCACAATTTATTCCTTCTAGTATCTTGAAATTTGGTAAGGATGGCAACAATGATGGCCAAATTGACCTGTTTATCCATGATGATGCCATTGAAAGTATTGCAAACTATTTAAAAAACTTTGGATGGTATCCTGGAATCAGCCGAAAAAAGGCTTCAAAGGTATTATATCATTACAATCATAGCTCATACTATGTAAATGAACTCTTAACAATCGTCAAACTTTTGAAAAAGTAACAACATGACAAAAATATTGATCATTCTTGGCATTGGCCTTTTTTTTGTTTTATTTACGTGGTGGGCGATATTTGATATCGCCTATAAAGATTTTGGATCTTTTGAAAAGAAAATTGCCTGGGGATTTATATCCATTATTCCATTTATTGGTTGTATTGTGTATCTTCTATTTGGATATCGCCAGGGAATAAAAAAATAGAGGTCTGGATCATCGTTCCTAAGAGAAATGGCCTGACACCGATAAATGCCAAATTATGGACGGCTTTGAAAATTGAAAATCAGGGACCATTCGGTCAAGAAAAACCTGACTCGAATTATAGATTCCGAATCATGCGTGCATATAATTTTTCATAACGAAGCACATTTTTTACAAAGTTTTGAGTTTCACGAAATGGTGGGATTTTTGCCATTTTTTCGACACGCGTAATGCCTGCGTTATAGGCCGCAAGTGCAAGTTTGATATTTCGCAGCTTTTTCAAACAATGTGAAAAATACCGGGTACCGCCATGAATATTTTGCATGGGATCAAATGGATTGGTAACGCCCAAGCTTTTTGCAGTAAATGGCATTAATTGCATTAATCCTTGCGCACCTTTGGGAGAAACTGCACGATGATTAAAACCGGATTCTACCTTAATAATTGCCATAATCAGACTTTGTTTGATATTGTTTTGAAACGAGGCATCTTCAATATAATTTAAATAAGGACGTGCTTTCTCTACAAACCGATGACCTTTTGGAGAATGATTTATAGATTGATGCTTGTTCTCCTGGCGTTTGATCTGTTCAATTATTTCATCACGGGGCGGTTTTTTATGATATAAATACCGTTCTTTGATACTCTGACTGATTGACTCACAGGAAAATCTGTTGTCCAGTTTTTTGTGATCACTGTGATACTTTTCAATATAAGCATTCATGTACTGCGCAACCAGCGGATGATGCCTTTTGCGTTTGCTCAGGGCCTCCGAACTTAAATTCGATTGATTTGCAGTAATCGAAGTTTTGTTTTCACGCTGTACCTGTCGAAGAGATTTATGACCGCGTATGATATCTTCAATTTGCTGATCACTGTATCCACTCATCTTCAGTTTATACCTGAGCGTATTTCCATAAATGTCTGACGTTCCCATACAAAAAATCAATACAATAAAGATAATTTGTTTTTCTATTTTCTTGCATCGCATGATATATCTCCATTTTTTTTATCAACAATATTAATTCAATGAATTACCTTCATTAATTATTTAATAATGTATTCATTTTTTTTTGTCAATCATAAATTTCAATGAAAACTCTATATTGATATTTTTTTGATATTCTGTTATTCCTTATTTTTGTGTCAAAGTTGAAGCAACAATATCGTTGTTTGATAGCAAATAAACCTATTATTTTAATTTATGGAGAATAGTTATGACATCAACCCCCTCTACTATACTCATCGTAGATGATGAACCCATCAACATAGATTTGTTAAGAGAAACATTAAAAACAAAATATCGGCTTATTATTGCCACTCGGGGTGAACAGGCCTATAGTTTAGCTGTATCCAAAAAGCCCGATCTGATTCTCATGGACGTCATGATGCCTGGTATGGATGGGTTTGAAACCTGCGAAAAAATTAAAGAAAATGCAGAAACAAGCCATATTCCAATTGTTTTTGTTACAGCTTTGAATGAAGTTGAAGACAAAAGCGTTGGTTATGAAATGGGCGGTTCAGATTATATTACCAAACCCTTTGAAATGTATGATGTTCTCACCTGCATTGAAACCCACTTAAATGTGATCAAACTGGCAAAACGGGTCAAAGAGCTGGAAAAACCCGACTCTGAGGATTCACAATCTAATACAATAATAAAAAAAATGAATGACTTGATATCATCTGTAAGTAGTAATGCTCAGATAATCAAATTGTTTTGGACATCAATAGAACCTATTATCAAAAAGCATGCCACAGAGGATTTATCGTCAAATATTTATGAAAAAATATCTGGGGTGGGTGATATTGTCGAAAAGATTATCAATGATACCAGAGATATGAACAGTTTAATCAATAAAGTGGATCCCGCTTAACACAAAATGCCATCTGATGTGAATAGATATCAACTGAATCATCAGGTGTTTATTGTAAGAAAGTGAGCATAAATGAAAATACTCATTGTCGATGACTCCCGCAATGGTGCGTTAGCGCTTCAAGTCCAATTGCTTGGAAATGGTTTTGAAAGAGTTTTTATAGAATACTCGGCACAGGGGGCATTCGATTTTTTAAAAAATCAACCACCTGAGGACCCTTGTAATCTCATACTAATGGATATCTGCATGCCAGAAATGGATGGTATAGAAGCCACGAAATGGTTAAAAAGTCAGCCTGTATTACGTGATATTCCTGTGGTTATGGTGTCGGGTGATGACGATATTGAACGATTGAGTCAGGCATTCAGAGCAGGTGCGCTCGATTTTATTCGAAAATCTGCTGAAGAAACCGAGTTGATCGCTCGTGTCGAATCAGTTTTGCGCCTTCAACGTGAAATGGAACATCGCATTGCTCATGAGAAAGAACTCAAATTGCTCACTGAAAAATTCAAGAAAAAAGCACATGAAGCGGAAATGGCCAACCGTTCGAAATCTCAATTTCTGGCCAATATGAGCCATGAAATTCGGACACCGATGAATGGTATCATTGGTATGGCGAGCCTTGCTTTGGCAAATAATAAATCTTCGGTTGTAGAAAATTATTTAAAATCAGTTCAAAGTTCGGCTCAGGTTCTCCTAAATTTGCTAAACGATATTTTAGATTTATCATCCATCGAATCCAACAAAATGAATATGGAGCAATTTGAATTTCATATCCGGGAAGTTGTAGAACAATCTGTTACCCTTTTTGCCAAAAAGGCCTATGAAAAAGAAATTGAATTGATATTATACGTTGACAATTCTATTCCGGAGAAGGCTATTGGCGATCCATATCGCCTTTCACAAATCCTTAATAACCTCATATCCAATGCAATCAAGTTTACATCTGAAGGTGCAATCACTGTCAGTGTTCATTTATTAGAACAAAAACAGCAAAATCTACAATTGAAATATTCTGTTCAGGATACTGGCGTGGGGATTGATCCAAAGCATCACAAAAAAATATTTGAAGTCTTTACACAGGCAGACAGTTCAACCACAAGACAATATGGAGGAACAGGTCTGGGATTGACAATTTCAAAAAAGCTCGTCGAAAAAATGAATGGCAAAATTTGGATCGAAAGCCAGTTGGGTGAAGGCAGCACCTTTATTATTACACCCCAATTTTTACTTCCCGCTCAGCAGACCGAAAAAAAAATCTGGTTTCCTAATGATTTGTTTTCAAATCTCAAGGCCATTGTTTTTGATAAAAGTTCAGTTGCTGCCGAAGCTGCGGTTGCATCCCTTTTTTCAATCGGTATTAAAGCTGTTTATACATTGGAAGTAAAGGAATTACTTCAACTGCTAATCAGTCAAGAAAGTGTTGATCTGTTATTCATCAACTATTTTTTGGACAACACTGATGGCCTGACACTGGCCCAGGAAATTCGCACGAATCTTACCCTTTCCCAGCCGAATATCATTCTGATGTGCGGACTGGGCATTGAGGTACCAGATGAACTCATCAATAAGTCGGGGATTGAAGCTATTGTAAACAGACCAATCACCTGTCAAAACCTGGCAAACGCGATTATCAGGGCTGTTAAGCCTGAATTACAGCAGAACAGTATATCCAATGAATCGGCAAAAATTATTCAATATGAGAATATTCATGCTTTATTGGCTGAGGACAATGATATTAATATTGATGTCGCTATGGGCATTTTAAAAATGGCAAATGTCCATAAAATTGACATTGCAAAAAATGGTCTGGAAGCCGTGGATAAAATTAAAAAGTCATATCAAGCCAACCAGTCTTTCGATTTTGTTTTAATGGATATTCAAATGCCTGAAATGGATGGTTTGGAAGCCACGCAGACGATCAGAACATTTGAATCCTCTTTTTTTTCCATGACAGACCAGACAAAACATAGATTACCAATCATTGCCATGACTGCCCACGCCATGAATGGGGATAAAGAAAACTGCATTGGTGCGGGTATGGATGACTACATTACCAAACCCTTGACCTCTGAACAGCTTATTGAAAAAATTGATAAATGGGTTTTTTCCAAAAGAAAGGATTCGCAAAAATCAAAATTGGTGTCAAACAATCAAAAATTCGTGGATAATCAAAATATCCTTGATATGGATGAAGCGATCAAACGATTGATTGGAAATAAAGAATTATACCTTCAACTTTTGAAACGCTTTTTAGAGGAACACGAATATGTTGATCAGGCAATAAAAATAGCCCTGGACCAGAAAAATTTTGAGACGGCCCATCTCCTGACCCATACCATAAAGGGCCTCGCCAGCAGCCTTTCTGCCAATCCATTGAGAAAAAGTGCACTGGCACTTGAGAGAGCCATAAAAAATCAGAAGGATGAGAATGTCTTAAATCCATTGTTCAAAGCCTTTCAGAGTGATATCAGGCGTATGGTCGAGCAATCGAAATCTCTTGTCTCCCCCGAATTAGAAATAAATCCGCCTGATGAAAAAAATATTGCCACACAGAACATATTTCAGGCGGAAACCAACCTGAATAGTGACAAAACGAAACCGGAGGTCACACCTGAAACAAAATCAGAAACACCTGATACAAATAGTTATTTATTGAAAATTTCTGAAATCAATGCCCAGGCCGCTATTCAAAGATTATCAGGAAATGCAGAATTATTTATCAAAATCCTAAAAAAATTTTATCAGGATTATCAAGGATTTACATCAAGAATGCATGAGGCTTTTCTTAAAAAGAACCTGAACAAACTGAAACAAGAAGCGCATACGCTTAAAAGTGTTGCAAGTTATCTTGCGGCAGATTCATTGCTTGATGCCGCAAAAAATCTAGAAATTTATGCGACTGAAAAACGTTATGAGCAGATTCAAAATGTCATCTATACAATAGAAGACATCATTTCGCGGATTCACAATGGCATTCGACGTCTCATCCAGAATGAACGCATTGAAAATAAAACAGCGCCGATTTTGCAACTCCCCAAATCCATAAAGAATAAATTTGCTGTGCTAAACAAACTGTTGACAGAGTCTGATTCTGAAATCAAAGATATGATCAAGGACTTTGAAAATGCCTTAAATCAAATGTCAATTTCACTTTCAGCCAGGCGATATCTAAAAAAAATGGTACGAGAAATCAATTCTTATCAATTTGATAATGCACAGAAATCATTGCTATCACTTTCAGAAGCATTAAACTTTAAGATTGAAGACGACGAGGTTACGAAATGATATTTGATGAGCGAAAAAAAAGAGTGGTTTTCTTTTTTTTTTGTTTATTCGTATATTCAACATGTTTTTCCGCATTACTTAGGGCCGCTCAAGATTCTGTTTTTCCAATTCCCCCCTTTTTGTCGGACAATGTATTGTTCTGGAAAAAAGTATATACTGATGTATCCACTGATGAAGGATTGATTCATGATCGAAAATATCCCCTGATTATATATCAGCGTATTAAAGTTGGTGATAGATGGGGGACATCTCTTGAAAAGTATGTTGAAACCTACAAAAAAAGAATTGAAAATGTGCTTAGACATATATCAGCAAAGCCATTAAAAAAACGTTCGCCTGAAGAAAAGCGAATAGCAGCGCTGTTTCAAGAATATTCATCCATTCATGACATTCCACAGGCCATATCCAGAATTCGTTTTCAAAAGGGATTGCGGGAAAGTTTTCTCAAAGGTCTGGAACAGTCGGGCATGTATATTGATGAAATTTTTGCAATGATCAAAAAACAAAACCTTCCTTTGCGATTAGCCTATCTGCCACATGTAGAATCATCATTCAATATTAAGGCGGTATCAAAAGCTGGCGCTGTAGGGCTCTGGCAATTTATGGCAACGACAGGGAAACGATTTATGGATATTGATCGCTATATTGATGAACGTCGGGACCCTATCCTCAGCACTGAAGCCGCATTGCAGCTTTTGAAACAGAATTATAAAGAATTACATTCCTGGCCATTGGCCATTACAGCTTATAACTATGGACTGGCAGGAATTAAGCGAGCGGTTCGAACAACTGGATCAAAAGATATTTCGGTTATAATAAAAAAACACAAAAGCAAGTCTTTCCAATTTGCCTCAAAAAACTTTTATAGTTGTTTTCTTGCAGCCTGTGAAATTGATGAAAACTATAAAAGATATTTTAAACTGGTGAATATGGCCTCTCCTTTACTTCGAAAACGATTCATATTAGAAACCCCAACCCGCCCCATAGATATTTGTGAACGTTTGAATGTCTCGCTATCAGAGTTTAGAGCATTAAATCCAGCCTTTAAACAATCGCTATTTGATCAAAAGGCGCTTATTCCCCAATATTATACCATTTTTTTGCCGCTGAGTATTTCAAGTGAGAATATCGCTGATTTACCAGTTAAACCTCCCCAGAAAACTGAAATTTCAATGATTCAAAAAAATTCAAAAAAGACCAGACATCATTTGGTTTCTACCAAGAAACCGCAGTACAAAAAAAATGAAAAAATCAAAAAAAATAACGTTCTGAAATATCGTGTAAAAAAGGGAGATTCTGTCTGGCTTATTGCAAACAAATTTGGGACGGATGATCATACGATACGCCGAATGAATGGGCTTTCCAAAAATAGTTATATTTATCCTGGCCAAACCATACGTGTTCCAACAAAATTGTACCGAAAATCGAAACCAAAACACCCAACAAAAAAACGATCCGTCGTATCGCAAAAGAAAAATTTGTCACCGAATATAAGTGCTATCAGTCGTTATGGGACGACCTTATGGAAAAAATATACTGTCAAGCCGGGGGATAGCCTGTGGGATATTGCAAAAGTTATGGGCGTATCCGCTGATCAGCTAAAAAAGATCAATCATATGAACAATCAGCGCCTTCAACCCGGACAGGTCTTGTTTGTCCCACAAACGAAATCACAACAACGGCTCTATTCAAATGTTCAAACAAATGATCATCAGAGCGCAATTGCACGTATACGTCAATTAAAAAATCAAAAACTCGATATTGATTACTACTATAAAGTGAAAGCTGGCGATACATTGAAATCAATTGCGGCAGAGACAGACGTTTCACTGGAAAAAATTGCAGCAATGAATCATATGACTGATGATTTGCGGGTTTATGATGGTCAGGTCTTACGAATTCCAAAAAAATGAATTGAATGAAAATACAAAAAAAGGATCTTTTAAAAAATGTTATCTCAAATTCTATCTTGTGCGATTATTGGTATTGAAGCGCATGTCGTGGAAGTGGAAGTAGATATATCCAATGGATTACCTGCTTTTACAATGGTGGGCTTACCTGAAGCGACTGTCAAGGAAAGCAAGGATCGGGTTAAATCAGCAATAGCAAACTCTGGTTATTATTTTCCTTATGAGCGGATTACTGTTAATCTCGCGCCTGCAAATATTCGTAAAGAAGGAACCGGTTTCGATCTTCCAATAGCAGCCGGCATTCTGGCGGCAACCAATATCATATCCTGGGAACTGATGGATCAGTTTTTGTTTTTGGGTGAATTGTCATTGGATGGTCGGGTCAAGCCAGTTAATGGGGCTTTGCCCATGGCAATTGGAACAAAACATGCCGGACTCAAAGGGGTTATTCTGCCAAAGGCCAATGCGCATGAAGCAGCAGTTATTGAGGATATTACTGTCATTGGTATTGATCATCTCAAAGAATTGGTGGATTATTGCAGAGGACTGATTGATATTACCCCAACAAAGGTGAATCTTAACAAACTGTTTCATCAACAGTCAAACAATGCAAATGATTTTTCTGAAGTCAAAGGACAGGAAAATGTCAAACGCGCACTTGAAGTTGCTGCATCAGGTGGGCACAATGTCATTATGATTGGTCCGCCGGGTTCAGGCAAAACCATGATGGCCAAACGTTTATCTACAATTTTGCCGCCGATTTGTTTTGAAGAAGCCATCGAAACAACACAAATTTATAGTGTTTCTGGCATGTTGAAAAAAAGTGATGCCCTTGTTACAAAACGTCCCTTTCGTTCTCCGCATCATACCATCTCTGATGCCGGGCTAATCGGTGGCGGGCACTCACCAAAGCCGGGTGAAGTCAGTCTGGCACATAATGGGGTTTTATTTTTGGACGAATTGGCAGAGTTCAAAAAGAATGTTTTGGAGGTACTTCGACAGCCAATAGAAGATCAATCGGTCACAATATCACGAGCAACGATCAGTGTGACATATCCCAGTATTTTTACACTGGTTGCCGCAATGAACCCATGTCCCTGCGGATATTTGGGGGATCCAAACCATGATTGTCGATGTTCATCTCAACAAATTCATCGCTATCGAAGTAAAATATCTGGTCCTTTGATGGACCGAATTGATATTCATGTTGATGTGCCAGCAGTTTCCTATAAAGAATTAAAGAATGAAACCCAAAGTGAATCATCGGAAGTGATCCGAAAGCGTGTTGCAGATGCGAGAACTATTCAGGCAGCGCGATTCAAGGAAGAAAAGATTCATTGCAATGCACAAATGTCGCAAAAATTACTCCAACAGCACTGTCAGTTAGATGAACCTTCATACAAATTGCTAGAAACTGCTTCAGATAAATTAGGACTTTCTGCTCGCGCATTCCACCGGATCATAAAAATTGCACGAACGATTGCTGATCTAAACCAGATGGATACCATTCAACCGCAGCATATTGCAGAGGCAATTCAGTACCGGAGTTTAGATCGTTCTCAAGTGGCTGTATAGTAATATTATTACCATTTCAGGACGTGATCATCGTTTCGGCCACATTAGCGCAAAACCGAATTCCAATCAATGTCCGAAACCAATGTAAGGGCGAACCTGGGAATGGGCACCTTACACAAGTAAAAAATTGTCGGGTAAAGGCTATTGCAGTGAAATAATCAGCAATGCATTTAAAAAAATTGGCATGGATGTAAAATTTAGATTTTTACCCTGGAAAAGAGCGGAAAAGGAAGTCAGTGATGGAAAATCTTGATCCTATTTTTGCAGTTGAAATGAACTCGAATGAATGAAGGGCTATAAACCAGTTGCTGAAGTTCAAGCCAGGAGAAAGACAATTGAAACATCGTCATTTAAACCATGAAAAATATACTCATGCTGCAATTGACGATATCATAGCACACGGCAGAAAGAAAGATTGGGTAAAGCTAAGGCTGGATTAATTATTGACAGTCATCTCAAGCAGGAAATCTAGGTTTCAATGTGTTGCTCGTTTCTGACGCAACAGCAACATTTAATAGAATGGGTCCAGATGGCAATGAATATAGTGCTGAAGCAATTTTTTCTATCCATTTATCTAGCTTGCACAATGAATTTTGCATGGTAATTGCGACTGAGCAATTATTGAGTGCGCAGTAGCGGGCGCAGTAGCGGGGACGTCTATGATTTTATGCTTTTCTTTGAAAGATACAACCGGGCGCATTCCCAAAAAGTCGGACTTTTTAGCGAGAAACATTGAAAATTGATGAATTTTGGCAAATCCAAGAACAGCGTAAGGCTAAAGCCGGCTATAGCCCATAGCCGTCAGGCTAAGTTTGACCGCCTGAAATTGTTCTCCCGCCTGGGGTTGAAACCCCAGGCTATTTTCTGTCGTCCCTAGCGGGACTTGAAGTGTCTTATTAACAGATTACATTCTTCGATTGAACTAGGGTGGTCTATTAAATAAAACACTTCAAGTCCCTTTTGGGACGACAGATAATAGCCTGGGGTTTCAACCCCAGGCGGGAGAACAATTTCAGGCGGTCGAGCTTAGCCCTACTGCTATGGGTTTAGAACTTTTTTCTGTAGGCTGTCATGATTTTATGCTTTTCTTTGAAATTTTCAGCATCTTGCCAATAAAAGCATAAAATCATAGACGTCCCCTTTTGGCCTTTTGGCCTCGTTCCATTTTGGCCTAGACGTCCCCTTTTTGGCCTCTGATTAAGTGGTTTATTTTAATTGATATGAATTGAGTTATTTGATCATTTTTTTTAAAATATATTTTTGTAATTGCAGGGATCATAAAGAATTATTTAATGATAATTGACTTGATACATAAGACTTGATATTCAAGTTTTTTAGAAAAATAACAGCTCATCTCCATCCCAGGCTCTGCTGTCTCTGCCCGGTAATGCATTTCTGGTGGATCTTCCAGCTATGCACTAAGTAAGCGGAAATACATTTTCGGGTATAAAAAAGTTCGTCCAACGAAAGATGTTCGACCGCCTGTGGTTGAAACCCCAGGCGGTCGTGCTGGAACCGGAATTTTTCAATACCAGGCGGTCGAACATAGTCCGGAAGGTTATACTTTTATCTATCCGAAAACTTATGATCGCTTACTTATACAAAAAGCAGAGCATGATGGATATTATCAAGAGTAAAGATATAAAAGGATAACGTTCGTTTCAGCTCCGGTAAAATAGCGAGAAGGAAGTATTCTATGAAAAAACAAACAGATGATCAAAGTTTAGGTGAAGAAATAGCCAATAGCATTATCCATGGCATTGGCGCAGGGCTAAGCATTGCAGGACTGGTTCTTTTAATCGTCTTTGCAAGCTCTTATGGTGATGTATGGAGAATTGTCAGTTTCAGCATTTTTGGTACAACACTAATACTCTTATATTTATCATCAACCCTATATCATAGCTTTACCGGGCCAAGAATAAAATTTATTTTTAGGATTATGGACCATGTCTCAATTTACTTGTTAATTGCTGGGACTTATACGCCAATTGTCCTTGTTGGAATCCGAGGTGCATGGGGATGGACTTTATTTGGAATGATTTGGGGGTTGGCAATTTTAGGAATTGTATTAAAGATCTGTTTTATGGGCCGCTTTTCTGTTTTATCTTCCATTTTTTATCTCCTTATGGGCTGGATGGTCGTTATCGCAATTAAGCCAATGATTATGATGTTGCCGTTCGGGTTTATTGTATGGATCGTAATAGGCGGTCTTTCTTACACGATTGGTATCATTTTCTTTGCTGTTGATAAAATTCCATATAATCATGTTATCTGGCATCTATTTGTTCTTGGTGGAAGTATTTCTCATT
>Ga0272440_1000803_pt1 | contig 26493 bp, 31 predicted proteins | sample SSMMMBAug17_FD_192440 | JGI IMG/M metagenome (GOLD analysis project Ga0272440, IMG submission 192440) | Marine sediment archaeal communities from Little Sippewissett salt marsh, Falmouth, MA, United States - SSM-MMB-Aug17 | ecosystem: Environmental > Aquatic > Marine > Wetlands > Sediment ...
CCTTATCGCCTCGTCGAAGGTTGAGAGCTACACTAGAGCAATTAAAGAGATTGACGACCGATTTAACGACATTGAGGACCGTGATGGCAACATGCCAGAGCCGCCCCAGATCGTTAAGGACTATCTGGCTTACCGCAAGCTGAGGTTCAGCGAATCTGAGTTGGATGTGGCGATTGAGTTCCTTGGCCCACTGAACCAGTTACAAAAGAAGTTCCTCGGACTGAGGAAGCTTCAGACGGGCATGGCAGTTGTCAGGGAGTTCCTGGAAGTAGACCCGAACCTGAAACACAAGGTTCGCATGTCGAAGACGCTTGAGAAAGCTTTGGAAGAGGTGGGATTCTATCAGGACGGCATCGTACCGGAACCAGAATATGAAGAGACTCTGGCAGCTATTGCAGAGGCAGCACGACAGGAGCAAGCTACAGAAACCGCTATTGAAATGGCAAAGGCTGTGCCTGGACTATCAAAGGGCATGGACGGGGCTAGTCCGATGGCGAAGATGTTAGATCAATAATGAATTGCGCCCGTTGTAATAATATCGTTCTACGCGCAGAGGTCAAAGAGGGCCTTTGTCCTAAATGCCAAAACGAACTACCTGAAGTAACACAGGCCCGCATTGCCATATCTTCTGGCCGCGACCTGTTAGCCAAGATGTTCATTGACGGCGGTATATTCTCACAGATGCAGGATGCTAGGGATATGGCCGTTCAGAACTTCTTACTTTCAATAGTACAGGAAGCCCTCAACCAAGACCCAAGAAAGTACAAAGCCTTGGTCGAGCGGTTTGTAGACAATGTTATAGAAATTTCAGGAGCAAAACATGAGTGAAGAGGCAACGGCCCAAGAGGCAACGGCGGAGGCTGATGCTCATTGGACAACCGGGAATGAAGAGTTTGCGGCAGACGAGGTTGTGAGTAAAGCGGTCAGCAAATTCGACTCGCCTTACAAGTTAGGGAAGTCTTACGCAGAACTAGAAAAGAAGTTGGGATCTGAATTTAGAATCCCAGACGACGTTAGCAAATTATCAGACGAACAGAAGGAGGCATTGAACGCCAGAGTCAAGGAGTTGTCCGGTGCGCCGAAGTCTATTGAAGACTATCAATTGGACATCCCCGAGGAAATGGTATCGCTAATCGACCAGGACGCAGTTCAGGCGATCAAAGAGACGGCGCTAGAGAAGGGAGCGACTCAAGATCAACTGAACGCTATTACCAAGACTTATATGGATAATCTCGCCGCTGCTTATAACAAGCAGGTCGAGGCCCGTAATGAAGCCTTGGATGCCTACAAGAAAGAATTGGGGTCAAAGGCCAGTGAGGTGCTGGGAACCGTAGACTCCGCAGGCAAGACGGTCGAACTCGGTAACGTGCAGAAGGCGGCTATGCAACTCTCAAAAGAGTTGGGTTTGGACTACGTCGATTCAGACGGTAAGCCAAAGTCAAAACTTTGGGACGAGTTGGAGATGACCCGCCTTGGCGATAAGGTGTCTCTCTGTAAAGTGTTTGATTGGATTTATAAGGAAAAGTTTGCTGAGGGCGCACCTACCCCCAGCGCCGGGACGGCACAGGAGTCTGAGTCGTTCTTCGATTACCCCAGTATGAATTAAATCATCCAGGCAACCCGCAAGGGTCTGGTCTTAGGATGAGCCTGCTTCTGGCAGATAACTCTCCGCACAACATTAACCCAAACCGGAGATTATCATGTCAGAATATAATATCAATTCCCAATGGACTCTCCTTGAGAGAGCCAAGCGTTCGGCTGATGGCAAGACCATTCTGCCGATCCTCGACGTAATGGACAAGCGCGGCGTTCAGGACTTCCTGAAGGATGTCCCGTACTTTGCGGCCAACATGGGCCTCCAAAACCGCATTGTCCGAACCACTTCCCATCCCTCTAGCACTCGGCGCTCGTTCTATCAGGGCGTTGGCGCTACTGCGGTCACGACTCAGGTGGTCTGGGAACCGTTGATTCTCTTTGAACAGCGTTCCTCGATTGACGAAGATCACCTCGACACCGTGGATAACCCCAAAGAGGCACGTCGCCAAGAGGATGAAGGTCACATGGCTGGACTCCTTGAGGACTACGTTACCGCCATGTTCACCGACGCTCGTACATCGGGCGAGGAGTACATTGACGGTTTCGCGGCCCGCACCTCGACTCTGTCCTATCCCGGCCATACCACCACAACGTATCCCTACTGTTGGAACACCGGTGGAACCACGGACCTGTCCTCACTGTATATCGTAGAATGGGGCGGTCAGGCTTGCCACGGTCTGTATCCCGGTGCCAAAGCCGGGAACACGGGCATGTTCGGCATCTCTGCTCGGGACAAGGGCAAAGAGCCTGTCTTGGATTCCTCTGACAACACCTACTATGCCTACGTAAGTCAGTTCAAGAAATGGGCTGGCCTCGCTGTTCACGACGACCGCAAGTTCTGCCGCATTGCCAACATTGAGTCTTCGATTACTTCCACCAACGGGATTGATGAAGATTTGATTATCCAAGCGATCAACCACGGCAAGTTCAATCTGAGCAGCTCTCGCATCTATGTCAATCCTTACCTCAAGTCGCAGATCGACAAAAAGGTAAAGGACAAGGCTGGCTCGGCGTGGAGCATTGTGGATACGTTCGGCAAGGCTGTTCCTGCCATCTGGGGCATTCCGGTCCGCGTTCTGGACGATACCATTCTGACCAACAGTGAGACCGAGGTAAGCTAAGGAGTTTTTACCATGAGAGACGCATTTGAATTTTCCAACGCACAAGCGCTTGCTACTCTTGACAGCACCGGCGTTGTGTCAACGAACATTTGGGATCTGGAAGAGGACGCTGTTACGGACGGTCAGGTTTACGGATGGCTGAACGTGAAGATCCTCTCCACGACCAATACAGGCGGCGATAGCGGGCTTTACATCGAGCTTCGCTCTGCCGACAACACGAATATGTCCACCACGCCGATTTACCTTGGCGCTGCCCTTCTGACCCAGGCTGAAATTGTTGCCGGCGCGGTAGTGTCCATCGGGGTTCGTAAGTCGAACTGCGAGAAATATATTGGTGTGTGGTACAAAACAGTTAGCGAATCCCTTACCGGGGCCACTGCCGTAGATGCATGGTTCTCCCAGGCACCCGCCGGGGAACTGCGCATCCAGAAGAAGCCGAGCTAAAGGAGGTGTAGTATGAGACTTCGCACTTTCATTGCTCTCTTGATCTTGGTTGCTGCCGGGATTGGGTTTGCTACGTTTACAAACTCAATGGATGGCGACCCGACCTCTTGGTATTGGACGGGCGGCACCAAAGACACCGGGCTTCTTTGGGCAAGAGAAGTAGAAGATTACCTTGACGGCACAACTGGTGTGGTTGTGAAGAACGCCGTAGAGGTATTCGACGCAAATGACACTTTAACTGCTGCGGAAACAGGAAAGGTTTGCGTATCTGACGGGAAGGGGTCTGGCGACCTTGTTTTAACCCTCCCCGCCGCTGCTGCGGGCCTGACTTATACGTTCTACGATGCAAATGCGACCGCTGGCGATGATCTTTGGATCACTGCTGGCACGGGCGACACCATTAACGGCGGCACCGCTGCTAAGTCGTACAAATGTACCGGGGACGCTGTCAAACAGCACGTTACTCTTGTCGCTGCTGACGCGACACGCTGGGTCATTGTTGCTGAAAACGGCACATGGGCCAACGACAACAATTAACTTCCCTACCTTTAGGCCGCGTGGGGGGCTTCGGCCCCCTGCCCGCCCTTTTGTTATGACTAAAAAAGACATCACCATCCCGTTCCTTGCAATCATTGCTGGCATCATTGTAGGCATGTCCTGCATGGCGCACTCGGCTGACTATTACATCAATGGTTCGACCGGGCACGATACGAACTATGACGGCACCAGCCCGACAGTGGACGGTGGCGGTGTAGGGCCGTGGGCAAGTCTCAGCAAGGCCACCAGTACGCTCACGGCGGGGCAAGTTGTTGAGGTTGCGGGGGGCACATACGTTGGTGATAGCAATCGCATTTCAGAGACAACTTCTGGGTCTGATGGCTTACCAATCACATACCAAGGTGCCAGCGGCGAAACTGTGATACTAGATGGCTCTACGATGTCTGGTTCTCCGGTGTACTTAAACGGCGCGTCGTGGATTACGGTAAAGAATTTCACGATAAATGACAGCGCCATTCAGGGCGTTGCTATGGCCGGGGATATTTCTGGTATTGTTTTGGAAGACCTGCATATCGACAATCCCAAAAACGCCGGGATTCATTGTGACCTTGCTGGGTCGGTGTCTGACTTGACGGTTACAGATGTCAACATTGTTGACCAGAACTCCACCGGAAACACTGGCGCTCTATATTTCAACGACTGCAACACGATAACCTTCACTCGTGTTACGATAACGAACCCTGCCCGTGACGGCTTCTGGGGGTACGGCAACTCTGATGTTACGTTTGATAGCTGCTACATCGAGGGGCAACAGGAAAACCCAGACCACCAGGATGCCATCCAAATTGGTGACTGCAATGGCCTGGTCATTAAAAACTGCATCCTACACTCAACCAGCCAAAACATCTACTTTGGCGTGAACAACACACTCTACGACCAGAGCGAAGAACGCGACGTGTATATTTATGGCAACACGATATACAACGAGTATTGGTTTGATTTCAACGAATATGGTAGCCAGGGGATAATTTTCTCCGAGGCAACTGCCGTAACGGGGGCAGAGGACACAGATGTAAACGGGATGTATATATTCAATAATACAATCTTGTATTGCGGGTTCAACGCTATCCTGGTCCAACCGTCAGAATCGCCAAGAGATAATGACGCCAACAACATTGTAATTATGAACAACATCATCGTGGACAGCCCCAGCACTCTTGATGGTGGCGACCAGGACGACAAAATACACTCTGACTGGAACTGGTACTGGACATCAGGTACAGGACAGACAGGGAGTGGATTGCCTGGGCAGGCAACTTCGGCTACGGCTACAGCACCGGCACTTGAAGATGCTAATAGTACGTCTGGCACGTCTCCTCAGTTTACGAACTATAATGCGACAACATACAACTGGACTGTAGCCACATACACGGGCGATAACATTGAGAACCAGGGCTGCGGCCTAGCCGCCCTGCAAGCGAAGATCCCCGGCATTAGTTCGTGGACCGACCGAAGCGGCAACACGCATGACGGATCTGAACCCGGAGCGTATGCATACTCTGCGGGCGAGGCACCATCAACGAGGCAATGGTTATTGATGCGAGACAACAGATGAAACAGTTCATAATCGCAATTCTACTGCTATTAGTTGGCCTGACTGCCTATGCAGCCAATAACCCGACCGATGCCGTGTCCTGGTACAAGTTTGAGTCTGGGGCGCTGACGACCGACTCCCAGGGCTCCAACACCCTATTCATGACCGGCACCGTAGACGCCAATACCGCCGATTATCAAGAAGGTGCGGCGTCGGCGTTCTTCTCTGGCGGCTCCAACTACTTCACCCAGGCCGACCTGGACATCTTCGCAGATGGCGACAGCAACGACTTCACCGTGACCTGCTGGGTGTTGCCGCGAGATACGGCGGCTACGCGCACAATCTGGGAGCAGTACGACATCGCCGGGGACCAGAGGGGATTCAAGGTGCAGCATGATGCTAGCGGCAACATCGTGGCTTATGCTGGGTACAATGGCGGCGCGGAGTACGATACATACAATCCGTCTGGGATCACCTTAGCCGACGATACGTGGTCGTTTTTGGCTGTTACGTTCACAGACGTCAATGACGGCTACACGTTCTATGAGTATGACGGCTCAGCGCACTGGGCCGATGGTGTCCTGGATGAACCCATCCACCACTCAACCGACGACTTTCAGATAGGCGTGGCCGGGACCATTCAACTGTTTAATGGTTGTATCGACGAGATGATTATCTGGAACAAAACGCTGACCCGCGACGAGCTAGACCAAGTGCGACAGGGCACGTACGGCGCGGCAGATGAATCCAGCGGCGACTTGGTGATTGTACTTAAATGATGAAATATGCATTTTACATTTTGGTCGAGGTCGTTTCAATCGATGCCGGGCACACCCTTGATGTAATTATGGCGGCTGCAAAATAACTATGAGAACATTCAAACTTCACATTCTATTCCTGCTTGTTCTAGCGGCCACAACAGCCACGATCTATGGGTCTGTGATGTTGGTCGTTGATGAAGAGAAGCGATCCTGGGGCAATCAGTTGATGATTACCCCTGGCGAGTATGGCTTCGGCATGAATACGGTTGCTGGGTCTGGTCGGCATCTTGATCCTCCTGCGACGACGATATTTCATGTAAACGATATAAATGATTACAATGATGCAGAGTTCGCGGCCACGCCAGAAGACTACTACGGGACTTTACGATATGCCATAGAAGAAGTAAACTCCCCAAAGACTATTGTTTTTGACGTTAGTGGTTATATAGCCACTAAGAGTCCAATATTTATAGGCTATAACGATCCAAATTTATCAGAGCAGAAAGGGTCTTATATTACAATAGCTGGACAAACAGCCCCTTCGCCTGGCATTTGTATAAAAAATTACGGATTAACTATTGAGAGATGGGCGCATGATATATTGATACAGCATGTTCGCATTAGGCCAGGAGATCAATCTTTCACAGACTTAAACTGTCCAGATTGCCTAAAAGAATCTATAGGAGACTGTGTTACAGCACTGTGGTCATACTATCCAGAATCCGACCCTCCAGTTTTACCGCCCAGAAAAATCGTCATGGATCATTGTTCGTTTACTTGGGGCGGCGACATGAATTTGCAACTTGGGGCTGTTGAAATGTCGATAATAAACTGTATCACAGGCGAGGCATTGCACAGCCCGTTACATCCAAAGGGGCCACACTCAAAAGGAATGTTACTTAGTGGATATGTCAATACTCCCGTGCCCGATAGAAATATACTTGTGGCAAAAAACTTATTTATAAGCAATGTTGATAGGAATCCCCGCATCGTTGCTCGCAATGCAGTTGTTGTCAATAATGTTTTTATTGATATTTGGTCTGGTATAAACTCAGATGACACTGAATGGCCAGACATACCACAAAATACGTCTATTGCTGCAAACTATGCCATTGAAAGCGACGCCATGGACCCTGCTTTAGGCAACGGGCAGTTTCACGCTGTGTCGTTGATGAGCCAAGGCAATCAGCTATACATTGGCGGTGATAGTTTCTATTATGGGGAGTTACAAACAGAGCCATATTATCACCCTAATGAGTATTGGGTGAACATAGATTATCCAGAAGGGTTGTTGGATTCACCTTCCCTTTGGCCGTATTATTTTCAGAAAAAAACAGCGGCAGATGCGTATACGTATGTGCTAGAAAATGTTGGCGCATTCCCTAGGGACTCTGTTGACAGCCGGTTAGTCACGACAGCAACGAATATAACTCCTGGTGAGCCGAATGGAATTATCGCAAGCGAGGATGAGGTTGGAGGTTATCCAGCGTTTGCAGAAAATGTGTCTGTGTGGGAAGAACCTGCGAACCCGAACGATTTACACGTATCTGGATACACAAATTTGGAGGTGGCACTACATGAAGCTGCTGCTGCTATTGAGCCTTAGTTTTTGCACATTATGTGTTGCTGATGAATATGTTCGTTATGTGGATAGAGATGTTTCCGGTGGATTGGGGAATGGCCGCGACCTTGATAACGCTTATTCATCTTTATCTGCATTAGAAATCGCAGAAGAAACTGATTTAACCGAAGACACAAACAATCTTGTAGTTTATCTAACTGCATCAAGCGGCACGGAGGATGAAACATCTGTCTATTGGGATGAATGGACAATGAGCGCAGACTATGACGTTACGCTTATTGGAGATGGATCATATACACTTCATAATAATGACACTGATGACACTGCGTTTAGACTACGGGATACGCACATAACATTCATTGGAATAAACTTCAAAGTGACAGCAACTGGATCATCTGATCGTTATTGTTTCTTTTCTAGTGGATTCCCTGCTGGATCTTGGTTAATTGATAGTTGCACATTTGAAGGCGTATCAAGTAGTTCTGGTTCAGTTTATGGAATATATCAAACAGACCCAGATGGAACAAACTTAACTGTTGTTAATAGTATATTTACTGGATTTGTTAATTCTACAGACGATGAACACGGAGGAATATGCAATACTGCTGGGACGCCATCAATCTATAATTGTACTTTTTATGGGAATAGATTTGGCACAATAGGATCATTTAGTGCAATAACAAACTGCATCGCCGGAAACAACTCTAACGCAGATTTTGGCACAACAACGAATGTAACTTATTGTTGTTCTGACGATAAAAGCGGGAGTGATGCCCAAGGTCCAATTGGTGGAGACTGGACAAACGAGATGACATCCCCGTCAACTGGCGATTTCACTCTTGTTGTTGACGGGAATTGCGTTGGCAACGGCACAGACGACCCTGGCTCTGGCCTATACGATGACGACATAGAAGGAACCGCCAGGTCATCAACTTGGGACATCGGTGCTTACGAATACGTAGCACCAGCAGCAGGCGGCACCACAATAACCCCCGGCGCAGTCCAGCGTAGACTGCGATCTGAATATCTACTTCTTCTATTACCTTTGACAATTCCATTTATCCGCAGGAGAAAAAAATGAAACGATTAACGATTTTGGCATGTGTATGTATGCTGGCTCTTGCGGGGTACGTTGGGGCCTTAGAGATCCGCTCCTATCCAGGGGCCACGAACCTGACAATCCCGGTCAGGGCGTTTGATGTTAACGGCGACCCTAACACATCTGTTGTCGTGACAGACTGGGAGGGGTTCTACAAAAAAGAGGGTGCGGCACCCGTGTCGTTTGGTGCACTTACACCGAAAGACGCACACGCAGACACGCACGTAGACGGCAACGCAATCGGAGATTCCAACGGGTGGGTGGATATTGATGTTCCAGATGCAGCGTTCAGTGGCACAGTAGGCACAACCGTCGTGATTGGCGCTGTTGATGGAACGTCTGACGACACCAAAGACAAAATTATAGAAACTACGGTGTGGCTGATACAGGATGCAAATGGGCTGCTACAGGTGGTGGTTGTCGATGCATCTAGCGCTGCGCCGCTTATTACCTCGGACCAGCTCTACACGGGTTCTGAGTTAGGCGACAAGATTGTGGCTGACATGGACGCCAACAGTACGCTTCCAGAGCAGACTGTGACGGCTCTTGTTGCTGATGCAAACTGGACTAGCCTAGTGACTGATGCGAACACTGCGGCACAGGCATCAGGAGCTACCCCGGCAGCTATTGTAACCGAACTTGTAACAGACGCCAACTGGACATCTCTGGTAACTGATGCCAATACTGCGGCTATCGGGGTTGCAACCGTAGATAACGGTGCCATTGCCGATGAAGTAGTGACACACATGGACGCAAACTCCACACAGCTTGCTGCCATTGTGGAGGACACCGGAACTACCATCCCTGGCACGATTACTACCATTGACAACGAAATCGCTGTTATTGATGGCATTGTTGATGATATTAACGGATTTGTAGACACCGAGGTCGCTGCAATACTTGAAGATACAAACGAAGTTCAGGCTGATGGCGTTATGATTACTGCCGCAGCGGTAAATGCTGTCTGGGCTAAAACCATGTCTGACTTGTCTGCTGGCAACCCGCAAGTAACAGAAAGCGTCCTTGCTGCATTGACAAGAATTTGGCTTGCTAACTTCGGTAAGGTTGTTACCAACGGCACGAACGATGAGATCGAATGGTACAATGATGCCGGAACAAAGATAGCCGAATCGCCATTCTCGGACGACGATACTGACTTTACCAAGAACAATGCTGGGGCGAATGACTAATGAAGAAGAAACTTTTCATAGTCGCTGTCTTGCTGCTCACGTGCGCTGTGGCGTGGGCAGCAATGGACTCAGAGAACAAACGTCGCGCAGCACAGGGCAACATGCTCCCGGTAGCAGACGCTAACATAGGTCTTTTTGATAGGGGGATGCTTGCTGGAGTCTACATAGCAGACGGCAACGTTGCCGCGCCTGTTGAAGTTAATAGCGTCATTATAAGGTGGCACCACCACTATCACGACTAGGAGAAAAAAATGAAGAAAGCAGTAATATGGCTAATGTGTTGCCTCTTAGTTGCTGTGGCGCTTGGGGCAACAAAAGACGACAGAAACGACGGTATGAGGCCAATTGGGAAGTTGCAGTTCACCCAACAGTCTTGGGCGTCTGGTGTAACGGACGCCGCAACGACATCTATAAACAACTGCAACATGCTCATCGAGCGGATAGATGTTGTCGCGTCGAACTCTACCAATGCGATTACATGGTCCGTGGCTATTGCCGACGAGAACGCCGCCGATGTCATTCCAACGATCTCAAGTATCCCAGAGAATGATACTACGACTAAGCTTGCCACGAAGGCTACGGCAGACTTTGACGCCATCCCGGTGAATAACACCCTGACGGTCACAATCACCCCCTCTGGCGATCCAGGCGCGTCTGGCGCAACTGTCGATGTCATCCTTTACGGACCCTAATTATGGCGACCAAGACTGAGATATGCAAATACGCTTTAGCCAAGATAGGCGGCGGCGCACAGTCCAACCAGATCACGGATGTTGACACAGATGGTACAACTACGGCTGATCTGTGTGTGGACTTCTATGATATTGTGCGCAAGGAAGTGATCTCTCGCGGGTATTGGATTGAGGCCACCAAGTACGCCGATCTGGACAACGCCACCGTAACGGACAAAGGTGCCTGGTCGTATGCCTCAGATGCGCCCACCGACTATCTGTCCAGGCTCAAGGTCATCTATGAGCAGACCCATACCGTGATGCACCCAGAGAAGATCCAACCGATTCGCCACCAGATGATGGGCAGCTATGTCTTTACCGACCTATACACGAACAGCGCTGGCGATAAGGTTCACGCCATGTACGTGTACGACCTATCTACAGAGGCCAGCTTTTCTGTTCAGTTGGTAGAGGCCATTGCCACAAAGCTTGGTGCCGAGCTTGCCCCGGTGATTATCACAGAGGACGGCGGCTATCACCGAAGGATGAACCTGCTCAACGAATACGAAAAGTTCCTGCCCCAATGGCTGGGCGAGAACCAAATGTCTAACTATCGGGACGATCAGGGGGCTGCTACGTGTTTAACTATCGCACGCTGGGAATAGTCTTAATCCTCGGGGCCGTCGCTTTCGCGGCGAACATAACCCTTACCTCGTTTAATTCGGGCGAAGTCTCTCCGTACATGAAGTACCGCAGCGACTTTGCCAAGTATGATAGTTCCCTCCAGACTCTCCAGAACATGATTGTACTGCCCCAAGGGCCTGTAACCCGCAGGCCGGGGACGAAGTACATTGCCACCACTCACACTGACTACCACCACCTCAACTGTCGCCTGATCCCATTCAAGTATTCAAGCGATGACGCCTACGTGCTGGAGTTCGGGTCGTCTTACATGAGGGTCTTCCGTAACGGCGGCAGGGTAATGGACCCCAACGACGGCAATGAACCCTATCAGATTTCAACCCCGTTTGCGTCTGCTAGTATCTATGACATAAAGTTCGTTCAGTCTGCCGATGTCATGTACTTTGTAGACGGCGACTATCACCCACAAAAGCTTACCAGAACTGACCATGATTCGTGGGCGTTTGAGTCACTTTATTTTGATGGCACAGGCCCATTTATTAGCGAGAACACTACTGATGTAACGCTATCTTTTACGGGCACTACTGGCGACGTGAATGTAACGGCGTCAACAAGTGACTTATTTGAGATTAACGATACTTGGTCTGTGTGGTCTGCAAGCCACGCCTCAGGGCCGAATACATTAACCGGCGACCTTACCTCTGACGCCAACTCTGCCGAGATTATTGTACAGGGAAGCTATTATTTCTCTACACATGGGACTTGGACGGGGCAGGTTACGCTTGAGCAGTCTATTGATGGTGGCGATACGTGGGTTGCTGCGCTGCCCACAGTTTATTCCAAGGGCGACAACAACGTATCAGAATACGGTATAGAAGACGATATAGGTGTTTTGTATCGTGTTAAAATGACCAATTACGGTTCTGGTACGTGTACATATTCACTTGCGCGGTCCAGTGATAGAGCAACTGGCGCTTTCTATATCAGCGGGTGGGAGGACGCCAACACCGTAGAGGCCACCATCCTGAGCGACCTTAGCTCTACATCGGCCACAACTCTATGGTCTAGGCCATACTGGTCTTTAGGAACTAGCTTCCCAAGGGCGATTGCCCTTCACGAACAGAGGCTTTTCCTTGGCGCGTCAGACGCCTATCCAAACACGATTTGGGCGTCAGCTACAGACGACTTTGAGAATATGCGTGCTGGCACATCAGATGACACGGCGTTTACCTTCCTTCTTTCTGGCAACAACTCAATTCAATGGATGATCTCAGACGAACACCTGTTCCTTGGGACTCTCGGGGGCGCTGGCAGGCTTGCCGCTGCTGGCACTGACGAGGCCATCACCCCAACGAACATAGAATACAAGCACCAGGGCAAGCACGGCAGTTCTTCGGTTCAGGCCGTGAGTGCTGGCGATGCCATCCTTTACCTTGAGCGCGGCGGCGTAAACGTCAGGGAGTTCACATATTCCTTTGAGCGAGATAAATACGTATCTCCAGACCTAACCGTTCTTGCCGAACACATCACATCTCCCGGCATTATCGACATGAGCTATCAGTCGAACCCACATCCCATTCTGTGGTGTGTTAGGAGTGATGGGGTCATGGTGTCTTTGACCTATAGCCGAGAGAACGACATTGTAGCTTGGGCCAAACACGTTACAGACGGCGAGTTTGAATCTGTCTGTGTGATCCCCGGCGACGACGAAGACGAAGTATGGGTCACGGTTGCCAGGACCATTGACGGCAATGATGTGAGATACGTCGAACAGTTCCAAGATATGGACTGGGGCACAGCCTCATCGACTGGTGTTGTAGCAAATGCAGACAGCAACAGCTATGCCATTAGCGATGTAAACAACAAATCAACCAACGGTGTCTATGCAATAGGAAATGATTTCATAGAGCCGAACGAACAGAAAAATCCCTTGGCCCAGATTACTGGCGTGCAGGGAACGACAGAACTGAACGGGAATGTTTATTCACTTTTGGTTGAAGTTGCTGATCGCAACCAAGTTTATCTATTGAATCCAGATACTGCCGAGTACATCGACACAACAAATTTTGGCACTTATACGGGTGGCGGGACTATCCGCGAAGTCAATGTAACCCCGGCGGGTCTGTCTCAGGCCGATTGTTTCTTTGTGGATTCAGGTCTTTCATATAACGGGGGAACTTCTTTTCCTATTGACTATGTCAGGCGAACCTCTGCTGGGTGGCTGGTTGTTCCTAATAATGATTTTAATGACGGCGATCTTGTCGTCATCTATGGCGCAAGAAACATGACTGAAATTAACGGTCAGTCTTATGCCGTTAAGCCTGCCGCTGATGCGAACCATTTATATCTAAGGAATACCGCCAATACGGAGTTTGTAGACACAAGCGGATGGAATGCGTACCTTGGTGGTGGCCGCGTTTATCATGCTGCTATTACATTCTCAAACCTTGACCACTTAGAAGGCAAGACGGTTTCTGTTCTTGCTGACGGGAACGCCCTTTCTGACGAGGTTGTTTCCGGTGGGTCAGTGACTATAGATAAATGCGCCCATGACGTTCATATAGGTTTACCATACACTTCTGTCGTTGAGACAATGCCGTTGGTATATAATACCAAGGAAGGCTCAACCATGTCTTCGACTACCCGCATTGCGGAGGTCAGAACTAACTTCTATGAAACGCTGGGTTGTGAGGCAGGAACGACGGCGTCTACTGAATCTGTTTTCTTCTATAAACCCACAGAATACACCGACAGCGTGGCCCCTCTTTATACGGGGTGGACGACACTACCAATGCTTCAGGGGTACTGGAACGACCCATCTCTGTACTTTAAACAAGAGAAGCCGTACCCTATGACAATAAGGGCAATCGTGGCTAAATGATAAGAGAGTTCACAGTACAAGACGGAGTAGACATTTTAGGGTCTGAGGCCAGGGAAGACGCCGAACTGAACCAGATGTCAGGGCCGGGATATACAATGCTCAAAGGCGGCAAGACTGTAGCCTGCGGTGGTATCAAGATCGCTGGGGTTGGGGAAGCCTGGTTTGCTGCTGGCGAAGAAGCCAAAGATTATAAGATACAGATAGCCCGAGAATCCCGCGCATGGCTGGATAGGATCATGGAGCAGCACCGTCTCTGGCGGCTCTTTGCCTATCCTGGCACGCACGAATCTGCAAGGCGGTTCCTGAAGTACATGCAATTTTACCCTTACGACATTTACATGAGGTAGACATGGACCCTTTTACAATAGCTATGGTTATCATGGCAGCGCTCGGCGCTGGCACCTCTGCTTACGCACAGAAAAGTGCAGCCGATACCCAGAAAAAGATGCTGGACCGCCAGGCAGAGGACGCCAAAATTGCCGCCGACGCCCAGAAGACAGCCGACAAGCTAAAGGCCCAGAAGGTCCGTGAGCAGGGGGAGAAACTCAAGGCCCGCCAAAGGGTGGCCTACGCAAAGAGCGGCGTCGTGGGCAACGTAGGAACGCCCCTCCTGGTTCAGACAGAGGCCGCTAGAGCCGTCGAAGAAGAAGCCATGCTAGTTTCCCGGGAAGGCGATTTAGCGGCCATCAGTGGCCGCACACGGGCCGACCTGCTTCGCTGGCAAGGTGGTGTGGCATCTCGCGCCGGGGCATGGAAAGCTGGCAGCACGGCTCTCTCTGGCTTCTCTGCTGCCGGTAGCCTTTTAAGAGATAGTTCGGGCAAAAAATACGACGAGGTAGTAAACTAATGCCTAAGATACCAATGCCAAATGACACCGCCACGCCCTCGGGCAAGTCTGGCGTGTCCACCGTCGTCAGCCCTGATTATTACGTTAGGGACGACCTTGCGAAGTCCCAGTTCTTCGACACGGTTACTAGGGAAGCTGTGCGCTGGGGGCAGCAGGCTAACCAGATTAACGCTGCCGCGAAGGTGTCCAAGTTCCAGAACGACCTACAAGAAGGCTGGAACATGACCGTAGCTGAGATGGAGCAGGACAACGACCCTGACAAGTACCCTCAGTATTTTGAAGCATTCAAGCAAGGCATGGAAAGCCGCCTTGAACAGATGCAGGGGCCTGCCAAACAGATAGCTGCTAACAAACTCAACAGAGACATAGGGCAATACCAGGGGAGGATGGAGTCATTTAAGCGGGGGCGGCAGAAAGACAATTTGCTTTCTGAGTATGAAAGGGCTGTTGAGAGCCTTAAAAAAGACGAGTTCAACCCTGGCACTGTGCTAGAAGAAATTAGCGAACGTATTCGCCAGTCCGGTATATGGTCTGATGAAGAAGCCGCCGCAAGGCTTGAGAATGACATATACGCTGTGAACCTGGAAAGAACGCTAAACGAATCTCTTTCTATGCCCCTTAAGGATGCAGTTGACTACATCAAAGACTCGCCGCTTACCGAAGATGACAAGCGAAAGGTTGAGTCCAATGTTCGCCATCAAGAGCGAATGCGACAAGAGGACTTAGAAGCCCAGAACGCAGAAACAAGGCTGGACCTGCTAAAGCGTTCTGCATCTGGCGTGGCAACGCCGAGAGAGATTGAATTGGCTGTTGCAGCAGAGATACTAACCCCCGGCCAGGGCGTGGCGTACCAGAAACTATTGTTGCCTCCCGATATTGCGTTCACGCCCATTACGGAACTATCTAAGGCACTCAAGATACAGAACGCCGTTGCCCTTGGCAAGCCGCTTGAAGAAGCAGAAGTGGAGTTATCAGCACTCAACCTTACAAGGGCAGACCGCGAAAAGTTCGTTGCGGAGATCCATAAAGAGCATGACATCGCCCTTGCGTCCATTATAAAGAACGCCCGCAGTCGCATGGAGGAAATCATACGGGAAAAAGACCCGTTCTCTGGCGCGTTCACAGACGACGAGCGACAACAGATAGCAGCAGCTGAAGCGGACGTTGAGCTTACCAATCTCATCCTAGACATGGTGGCTAAAGGCAAGCAGATCAACGAGGACGACCTTATCAAGCAGGCCATTGACAAGGCGCTAATAAAGAAAATGGGCATTGTATCAGACGAAAACAACAATCGGAAGACAGCGTTTAATCCCAAAAAAGTAGGGCAACCCAAAAACATTAGCGAGTTTATGACAAACCTGAAGAAGTTCACCGACGCGGACGACCGAGAAGGGTTTGACGAGTATTGGAATAAATGGCTGAAGACACTACTACAGCAATAGGAACCGCAGACGAGATATGGGGCCAGCTAAAGTCTGAGCCTAAAATTCCGACAGCGGAAGATGTCTGGTCTGCGTTTCAACAGGTCAAGAAGCAGCGGAAGGCTTTTTATGACCAATGGAACATAGACCCCGAGACTCGCAGGCAGAGGTCGGCTGAGGTGGTAGACATCTCAAAGGACTTGTTTGCGCCGGTAGACACGGTGGTAAACAACTATTCCTTTTTGACTGCCGATCCACAAGACCTGCGGGAAGAAGTCTTCAAGCAATATGAGAAAGAGCCTGGGGTATTGGACACACTCTTTGCCAAACCCCTTCCAGACGGCACCATCGAGCTTTCTCCCAACATTGAGGGAATCCCCGCAAAACCCCAAGAGGACGAGTTACTTCCCGGCCCTATGGAATTTAAGGATGAGGGTTTTGCCAAGAACTACTGGAAGAATCTAAAACAACTGTTTGTTGCTGAAGGCCCGGCATACGTTGACGACAGCCGTATGGCGAAGTTTGACGAGATGTTCAATACGGTTGTAGGCCAACCCCTCCGCTTTGGACTGAAGCTTGCCAAGGGCATGACCTTTGGCACCCCAGACATGGCGTGGGCTGGCCTAAAACGTGCCCTGCCGGAAGATCAGTGGAATGAAGTCAAGGACATGAACCTTGACGAAGCGATGGACTGGGCGGCTGGTTACAATCCCTCGGCCTTTAATTCCATGCTGGGTGATATTGCCCAATTCTCGGGGGCGATTGGCTCTGCCAGCAAACTAATTCCCACCCCAGAGGGTTTATCCACGATTGGGAAGGCTGCACACTCTGCCCTTCAATTTGGAGCCGCCAGGACAGCCACAGAGGGCGCAAAACTCGCATCCGAGAAGATAGACCCCACCGAGGCCGATTACGGCTACGAGGGCGCTACGGCGGTTATGAAGGACATGGCGCTAGGGGCGATATTTTCATTCGCCAAGTCGGGCGGTGAGGCTTTATGGAATCGGCACCTCATGGAGGCAGAGAGGGTTCGTGTGCTAGAACTTCTCGGCCTTGAGGGTAACGCCACAGTCCCAGAGATCAAAGAGGCTGCGCGGCGGTTTATGAAGATTAACCGGCCCAACGCTTCTGGTGATATACAGAACGCCTTTTCTGATGCCATCACTAAGCGCATTCGTATGTTAAGGGGGGAATCCACGGATATAGTGTTCCGTGGTGCCAAGGTTAAGGTCAACGCCCCAAAGCCCCTCCTTCCCCCATTTGAGCAGGAAGTGGCCGAAAGGGTAATGGTTGAGGCCGAGGAACTTACCAGAAACGCCCTGGTCAATCGCCACATTGCCCAATACCAAGGCTATCAGCGGAACCCATCCGAGGCCATGCTCAACAAGATCATGGAGACTCGGAAGCACATCGACGCGGTGGACAGGGTAACAGATCCACTTGACGGTCGGCCTTTCGTTCCCCCTGAGATTGAAGCCCTGGAACTCCAGAGGAAGTACAAGGACGTTCCTGCGGTCGCAGACACCATGAAGCTGCCGACCGTGGATGCTGGCACCGCTGGCATAGGAAAGCCTGCACAGGGCTTCCAGAAGGTCCAGACGGCTGCTACAGGCAAGAAGGCTATCCGCAACAAAGAGGGCCGCACAGCCGACCAGATGAAGGCTGACACGCCCACCTCAGAGATTGCCCTGTCGCCCAAAGAGCAAGAGTTAAAGTTCAGGGAATGGAAAGAGCGTAAGCGTTACGATACCCTACTCCAGAGAGTGGAACAGGGGAATATGAATGCCCTCCAACAGTTAAAGGCGTTCGTCTCTGGTACTAACTTACCCACCTATGAAGACTTGCTTGCAAGGGCCACAGAGGGCGATGAACAAGCCGTTCAGGACATTATCGAGGGCCGGTACTTCCACACCACCGTTGATGACCCAAAGATCTTAGAATACATCAAGCAGGGCAAGAGAATTAACCCACTGAAGCGGTTGCCGTGGGATACAGTAAAGGAGCCGAAGGTTGAAGCAAGGAAAGACGTTGATAGAGGTATTTCAGGAGACGGGAAAGGAAAAGCAATTAGCGTGCCTCCAGCAGAGGGAACAATTAGAGGATACCACGGAACATGGAAAGAATTTCCTATTGAAAAGTTCAACAGAAAACAACAGGAAAAGAACAGAATAGAGGGCGCGGTTGATACAATGGGTATTTGGTTTTCTAGCACAAAAGAGGGCGCTGGGGCGTATGGGCCAATTACTGTAGAAGCAGACCTGTCTATAAACAAGCCATACAGATTTAAAGGCAAAGGTGCGTGGAAAACAATGTCCTACGCTGCGGACCGCGCTGGTGGTGGAGAAGCGTACAGAAACAAACTAATAAGCGAGGGGTATGATGGGATTTCAATAAAAGGTGACACAGTTGACGGCGTTGAACAAGATGTTTACATAGCCTTTGAGCCGTCGCAGATTAAAAAACCTGGACAACTAACCCGCTTTCAACGCGGCATGACCCCACTCATTCCTATGATGGCCGAAGAGTTAAAGGAACTCGGCACTAAGGGGGTCACCAATTCCATAGACTTCGCAAGGGCATCTTCTGAAATTGCCCAGAATTTACTACAAAAGGGCGTCACCCGTTTTAGAACAATGGGGCCTGGCGGGGAGCAGATCGCAGATGACATTGAATACATATCCTTTAAGGTTGAGCAGAACTCCAACGTAGACACGTTAGGGGTGGCAGACGCGTATAAGGGCATGTCCAAGGCCCAAAGGGAGATGATAGGCAAATGGGCCAACGAGAGGCTCGACAAGGCCCCTCCCAAGGCCATACAAGACGCAGAGAAGGCCCTGAACGAGATCATGGACCGCGCTATGGAAGAGGCGGCTGAACTCGGGATGAAGCGTGTTATCTACACTCCCAAGAGAACGCCCGGCGGGATTGAACGGGTCAAGGAGGTAGTCCCTGTTGGTGGGTCTGGCAGGTGGTATCCGCAGATCCCCAATAAAGCCGGGGAAAAGTTCTTGAACGCAGCAGAAAAGAAGGGCAAGAGTGACCCGAAGGTATTCCAATGGGCAGAGGCACAAGTAGTAGACGGCAAGTTCAAGACCGTGGACGATGCCGTAACTGCCCTACAGGACTTCCGCAACAACCAACTGCGCGGAGTAAACGGATACCTGGAAAAATCCAGAGTGGACCTGCCAGAAGAATACATCGAATGGGACGGACTCAAGACGCTTCCCCATCTTATCAGAAAGAACTGGTCTACGGTCGAAGGCGTGAGGAAGTGGGGATATGACGCAGAGGGCAGGTCATTCCCTGGGGCCAACAAACTCCTAGAACAGATCAGAACCGACAAGGGCAGCACGCACGAAGCGAATGTAAGAGAGTTTATCAGGTCTAACTTTGGCCTTGGGTCTAACGCCAATCTCGCAGAGAAGAAGCTGTCTGACATTGTTAGGGGTTATCAGTTCACTACAAAGGTATCCATGTCGCCTTTGACGATTGCCAGGAACATGCTGGATCGTATCGCCAAGGGCTATATGATTTCCCCTGTGGCTACCATCCAGGCGATGAAGGATTACCCCCCGTTCTTGAACGCATTTATTGAATCGGCCCGCCTCTTAGAGAGGGAGATGATAGAACGTGGCGCTGTGTTTGGTCACGGGTCTTTATCTGAGGGTTACGAACCTGGGTCTGTTGCATCAGAATTGGCGGCGGCTCCATTTACAACGTCTGAGCGCGGCAACCAAGCCTTTATAGCGCTGGTGTCTTACCGCAAGCTAATGGCAGATATTGCCAACCTGCACAAGCAAAGCCCGCGACTGTGGAAGATACTAACAGGCAACACCGAAAGGGCCATTAAAGAACGCCTGAAACCCCTTGGCGAGAAAACCCTAGCCAAGATAGAGAGCGGCGAACAGCTTACCCAGGAGGAAATTAGCTGGTTCTTGCACCAAGCCGTAAGAGACAAGGCGTTCCCGAAGATCGCGTCTACTAAAGAGGCGTGGTATGACTCCCACCCACTACGCAAGATTTTCATGCAGTTTAAAACGTGGTCAGCAAGACAGACGGCCATGCTCTACAACGATGTCTTGAAGTATACCGCCAAGACCGGCGACCCTACGCGGATTATAAACTACCTGGTTGGCATCTTTGTTGCTGGTGAACTGTATAACATCCTTAGAGACACGGTAAAAGACCGCAACGAGTCTGTGTATTCTCAGTTAAAGCTTTCTAAGGAAGAGCGAAAGATCGGCAGGGCCATCCTTAAAGACTTGGTCGACGGCGGGTTGGTTGGTATGTTAGCAGACTTCACCTACGGCATATTCGACTGGGGCATCGGCCCGACAGGCTCCACGGCCAAAGAGGGGTTAAAAACGGCATCACGCATAATCAAAGAGTTTGACTTGAAGGGAGAGGTTGTAGGCGAACTGGCAAAGAAGGAGTTGACCCCAATCCAACAGATAGAGTCGGTAATGAAGAAGTTCGATAAAGACTCTATGTACACAGACTACAGCAAGTGGCGGTCAAGGGCGTGGGAGTTTGCCAATGACGCAAAAACGCCGGAGGAAAAGCTGTACGCATGGACAGACCGGGCCTTATTTGGTCGTAACCGTATTAACCCCGGTGAACACTCAATGGCCTATGAGATGATTAACCGCCAAATCATCGCCGGTGATATAGACGATGCTGCTGAATACGTCTCTTTGTTGGTGTCTCGCGCTGACACGCCAGAAGAGTTGATGAAGATAAGGACTGGACTTAAGAGTTCAATGACGCGTCGCGGTCCACTTGGCGGCTTAGGGAAAGAGAGGGGTAATTTCCTGGGCAAACTCACCACTGAAGAGAGAACCGAGGTGTTAGATTTAGAACGGGACTATAGAGAGGCGTACAAAGCCGCCATTAACCGAGGGTGGAAGTAGTAAAGGCGTAAGGAGAGGAAATGAGTGCAACAGATCAAGCGAAACTAAGACTCTGGATACGTGACGGCATTGCCATTATCATGTTCATGATAGGCGGGGTGAGCCTTTGGCACAACTCCGAGATAAAGCATGAAGCGTCCAAGCATGACAGACTGGAACTCCACCGTGTTATAGAAGAAACCAAAGAAAAGGACGAAACATCAACCATGAAGGTGATGGCTGAGATAAACCGCCACCGCACGCTGGGCTGTGATGTCGCCATTCAGGCCGCTAAGGATGTGGCGGTCATAAAAAAGGACATTGAGTACATCAAGCAAGGGATTGGCAGGATTGAAGACAAGCTGCCTTAGTCGCCTTCCTGCTCAAGCTTGTCCATGTCTTCTATGACTTGGTAATAAGCCACCTCAAGCGCAACACCCTGGTCGTCCAACATACCGTTGTGCGAATATATTGCTTCTATATGCGCATCTATGCACTGTCGCAGTTTTTTCCACCTATCCCTCAGCCGCTCGTTCTCGGCTAACAGTTTCTCAATGCGAGCTGCCATCTTAGCCTCTTTGCCTACTGGTCCTGTTATCATCTCAGTCCCCCTTTCTGCTCAAGCAACTGCTTCAACTCTTTGTAGTATGTCTGTGTGGTCAAATTGTCCACATCCATCAAATTTAGCAGTTTTAGTGAGGTCTCCCGCAGCCGCTCGTTCTCGGCCTCAATCTCAGTGAATAGATCAACCCGAACGTACCCAACTGGGGCTTTGTCTTCTGGCTCTGACATCACCCAGGTGTCTTCATATTGCCAAGACATCATGAGCCTTTTTGGTGCATCCTTCATCTCAATCCCCTTTCTGCTACCACACTAATTTTCTACCACAAATATGACAGTACTTTTGGTCACGCACTTGTGTCCCGCAGTGGTAGCAGTATGGCCTAGAGCGGTTTACGTTTCCGTCTGCATCTATCGGATAGGCTACTTCAATTTCTATTGCTGACTCCAATTCATCCACCCGTTTCAGCAGCCGCTCGTTCTCGGCGCGGAGGGTGGATAGTTCTTTGTTAACCCTGTGAAAGTTTGGTAATCTTCCACACCATTCATCTAGCGACATCTCTCTATTAGACCCATCCATCTCAATCCCCTTTCTGCTCAATTGATCCAGACGATAGTGAAAATTATGTTTCGTTGTTCTCTGGCACGTCCACATACTCAGTTTTTGGCGTATACGGGAAGGTGACATCCACGCGACTATCTCGGCTCGTATAGCAACACCCGTCTGGTTCGCGGAACACTTTGCCTTCAATGTCATAGGCGTGGTCGCCATCCTTAAATACGTGGCTGCATCGCCTGTTCTGGTATCTACCTGGGGATATTTCATTCCACTCGTTGTCCTCGCCCGTCAACGGGACAAGAGGCTCAAAGCTGGCAAGCTTTTTAAACCGCCCGATCACATAGGGTGCGGTCGTTCCGCTATGTCCTTGGTTGCCGAACACCTCCAACAATGCCAGGATGTCAGCGCAAATAGCCTCCTGCATTTCACAGTCATACTTGCCCTCGGCGTCGATCCACCCGCAGGCCCGAAATTCTTGTTTCGCATGCTCTATTAGATTCATTCTTATCGCTCCGTCTCAAAATAAAGGTTATGTTTCTCTGTCATTCCAGTCTGCAACGGCACCAGCCTCGCCGTCCATCCTTGATGGCCCATGCACGTCACAATCACGGCACCACACATACCAATAAGGCCACGACCGTGCTTGTGCCTGTTCCTCACACACGACAATGTCATTACCGCCACAAAACGGGCATGGTTTAAGTTCGTTGCTTATCTTGTTGTCGCGGTTGCCCATTGCGCTAAATCCTCCCAAGTATTGTCCGGTTCATATTCCTCGCGCCAATCAAAATCGTACTCATGTCTACAGTGGTCCCGCGATTTGCAGTTGCTGCACTGTTCTGGCTCACTCATTATCTGTCCTTCCGAGAATTGAGATTATGTTTCATTGCACTCACTTCTGTATTTATGGGTGCATATATGCACAGTTCTAGGTTTGAGTTTATGGTTCATTCCAATAACCTGTCCAAATCCACAGTAACATCACACGCAGCCACCACATGATTATCAACCCAGCTTCCATTCCGTGGCCGTCTGGGAACCCATTGCGCGTATAGCTAGATGATACTATGTGGTCTGGTATAAAGTGTGTGCCAATAATAATCAGCATCGCGCCAATAGCCCAAATCAGGTTATGTTTAGTACACCACCGCATTATCTCTTTCTTCTATCAGGTATCCACACTGCCAGCATTGGTGGGGCCATTCTTCTACTAAACTTCCCCCGCCACAACTTGGGCACACAACTACCCTTCCTTTGACGGGTGCTGGCTTGTTCGGCTCAACGCACGTTTGGTGGCTTCTATGTCCGCATCCGTAAAGGCAGGTTGCCAGCACAATCGCAAAATACGCTGCCCAACAGTGCGGTGGTTTCCGGTGATGACGTGTTGTGTGGTCACGTCGCAGTCTTTGTACAAGTTTGGTAGCTTTTCTCCAACGAAACATTCTATCTGCTCCTTTACGGCTTTGTTGTTGTCCCGAAGGTCATCTAGATTAACTGATACATACGAAACTCTGCGGGCCTTGAGGTATATATAATTACACGCCCTAATGAATACGGGCGTTAAATAGAGCTTCAGTCGGCTGCTATATGGCGGGTTCCTCTTAACCCTTGATTGAATGCACTGCCACAGGTTGCGCTTGAGCCATATAACCCTTACGTCGTGTTTAGACCTGAGCCATTGGCCCAGTCTCCACAAGCTCTTGGACGAGTCTATCCACACGCGCTCTCTCGGCTCACAGGTCAAGTTAAAAACAAAAGGCTTGCCGTCAGACGTCTCGGGCCATGTCCTGCCCCATATCCAGCTAGAAGTCTCTCCCAGATTCCTAAATCCTTTGTGGTTGCCAAGAGCAAACCCAACAACCGTGGAGCCGCACCGCGCTTGTCCTAGAATATAAATTACTTTTGCCATAATATTTCCTTGGTTGCGTTTATCACCGTAGCAGGTGGGATGTGGTTTAGGTTGCCACTGTAAGGATCGCTAGACTTAACCCTGCGTGGCATACCCGCCTTTTCGTCTGGGATATACAGACACGTTACATTGGCTCCATTGGGGACTCTTAATGCAGGAGATACGGGACCGAACAGGGCCACACAGGGAACATTGTACCTGATTGCTATGTGCATTGGCCCAGAGTCCGTACAAACAAGAACATCAGACATACAGATAATACTGATCAACTCTTTTAATGTGGTCATGTTTGTTCTGTTCTCACACTTGCACCGCATGGGTTCAGGGGAGTGACCCACGATAGTTACATGGTTCTGGGATAAGCCCTGGACCACCTCATACCACCACCTCCACCGCCTTCCTGGCGACTTGGAGTATGGGTATACCGTCACGCGCCGACGAGTTGGTTGTTCAAGTCGTATTGACATCCGTAACCAATGCCTCCTTGAAAGTGATAGGGAGCGCCTGCTTTGTAAAGAACCCACTGCCGAATAGGGCTGGCATCAAACTGAACTGTTAGGTAGGGTTTATATTTCCGCATCTCTCGCACCACACCTAAATACCGGGTCAACCCCCACACCAACAAACCTTTCTTGGTCCAATTTTTGATTCCCAAGTCAATGCAGCCATGCGCGAATCCGTACACTGTCATGGCGTCTTCTGGGTTGCTGTGCAAGATGACTATGTTGTACATCTTGGACAGGTGTTTCACGGCATCATAAGCCATGAACATATCCCCGATTCCGTTTGGTGGACATACTATACAGACCATTTGCTAATCCTCATCCATCGCCATGTGAATCCTAATCCGATGGCGTGGCCTAAAAGAGATACGGGTTCATAGATTTTCGTGTTGAGATACAGAAAGTAGGCCGCGCTCAAAATTTGAGATATGGCACCTACATTGAACACCCACGGCCTGCAATCTATATGACCTAGCTTTGTGCTGGTTCTCTCTCTGACAATCCTCATGCCAAGGTTGATAGACTTAGATGCAAAACCCAACAAGATAACCCAAAGAGGAATCATTATGGTACGAAAGACCTATTAGCCTCATTATGAGGCGCTAATCAGTCCTCAAAGAACATCATCTGGTCATCGTCAGCCTTGAGCATTGACGGTCGGTCACGATCCAGCCACCACTGCCAGTATTCTTCTGCCGATTTGAATTTTTTCTTTGCAGAACTATTATATGTCTTTTTTACGGCCCGCTCCCATGCTCTTGCTATTTGAGGCCACCGCTTCATTTGTAGCTCTACATCCCTTGTCATCGGACACAAAACACAACCGAGCCTTTTAAATCCCTCGTCGTATAACTTACAATATTCGATATTATTTGAGCGAATAAAGTCCCATACTTCAGTGTCTTTCCAATCTATGATAGGGTGGAAGTAGTGCTTAGACTTGTCTCTCATACAAGCCTCAACCATTCTGCGTTTTGACCTTCGTGCGCTTTCCCCCCATCTTACGCCTGTAACAACTATTCGGCCTGAACCGCCACCCTCTTTTAGCTCTTGGCAACAGAACCTTGCCTGCCTCCTTGGCGGCATCTGTCGCTTTACTATCAACTCCCACATGGTCATCTTTGGCCGACCGATTACAACGTCTGGCTGTGCTTTTACGTGCTGTACCAGTTCTGGCGGGTCACAAGTTGTCAGGTGGTGGTGGGCGTCATACTTAACCCCAGACATTCGCACAAGGTTTAGGATGGTATCGCTGTCCTTCCCGCCAGAATAGGCCACGTAGTAGCCTTCCTCTGGCTCAAATTCCTTGATACGGTCTATTGCCCTCTCAACGATATTTCCAAACAGATCGTTCATTTTATGTGTCCAATGCACTATTAGCCTCATTATCTTTCACGCCACGGCTTCTACACCAGAGCCGTGACCAGAGCCAGAGCCAGAGCCATAGCCATCGTCAGAACCATCGCCAGCGTCAGAACCATCGCCAGATCCATCGCCAGAGCCATCGCCATAGCCAGAGCCTCACAAACGTACTTAACTCCATTGATCATAAGTCCATTAATTTCTTGTTTCATTTTTCTGCCTTTCGTCTTATTTCTGAATGTTATTTGTCGTTTGCACTATTAGCCTCATAATTAGTTGCCGTTGCCGTTGCCGTTGCCGTTGCCGTTGCCGTAGCCGTAGCTGTAGCCGTCGCCGTCGCCGTCGCCGTCTCCGTTGCCG
>Ga0272440_1000804_pt1 | contig 26493 bp, 29 predicted proteins | sample SSMMMBAug17_FD_192440 | JGI IMG/M metagenome (GOLD analysis project Ga0272440, IMG submission 192440) | Marine sediment archaeal communities from Little Sippewissett salt marsh, Falmouth, MA, United States - SSM-MMB-Aug17 | ecosystem: Environmental > Aquatic > Marine > Wetlands > Sediment ...
TCTAATGCCTCGTAAGGCAATAGATCAAACCTCCCACGTCCTTTACTTGACTCTCTAACCCCGCCTTCACCGTGCTGCTCCACTTCTCCTTGACCTTTAATCATGTCTGCTTCCTCCTTGTATTTTTGTAATTGTTGCATTCCGTACATGAAACTATCGATGTGGTCTTGTTGTCCTTTGGTTAGAACCTCTTTAGCTCTAGGTATTCTTTCTTCCGTACCGTCTGGATAACATAGAACCCTCTCACCAGTCTCGTAATCCCAATACATAAATTTACATACTTTGTTTTTCATAATATAATCTCCTTTCAAGAAATAAAGAAAGAGCCTAAGCTCTATCCATGATTCGATTCCATAATTTTCGATCATCATCTTTAATTGTTTTTAGTAATTCTTCAACGTCGCTTTCGCATAGTCTTTGCCACTTCTCTTTATATTCAGGGAATTCAATCATTCTATCCATACAGTATAACACAGCCATACATACATCAACTACATAATAATGCTCAGAGTCATGCGTATAGTTCATTTTACATTTATAAATAGAACGAATTTCCTCAATATCTTCTCGCGTCAATTCTACACTTTTTCGCTTAAAAATCTTTCCTAATAATTTCATATAAATCATCTCCTAAAATTTATTTAATCTCTCATTATAACCTGTGTAATTTTCGCGAAAAAGAAAGGGTGTGTTTTCACACACGCCCTCGAAGCACAAAACTTAGTGCTTTAGATGTTAATATATTTGCACGTTCGAATCCTAATATCAAAACTATACCTAATATGCTACCTGCTATTTGGGCTACCGTGTCAGGTGAAACTTTCCATCTTCTCTTTTCAGACTTCATCTTCACAAGACGCTCGTAACTCGCTAACAAGTTTTCATACTGTTCAGTACCTTCTTGAACTTTTAGTAACTCGTTCTCCATACAATCAATTAACTGATCTAACTTACTTTGTTCTTTTACTTTCTTCGTGGCGAATAGTTTTTTCAACATACCCATCATCCTTTCAAGTTTTATTTTCTCTCATTATAGGGTTTGTTTTTCTTGCGAATTATTAGAATGTTGATCCGATTGATCGTCTTACCCAGTTTGCATCTGCAATAGTATTATCGGCAGTAGCAATATATTCATACGTATCATCAATATATCTTTCTCCGAATCCACCTACAGTTCCGTCAACTCCACCAGACATTTCAGTGTCGCCGAATGCACCGTTAGCCATTGTCTCAGACACTTCAATTGCGTTACCAATAACTCCTTTAACATCAGCAGTAACGGCAACTGTATCTCCAGCTCCGTCAGCACCACCAACTCCTTGCGTATCGCTAGCAGTCATAGCTGATACTAAAGCTGTAATAGCATTAGCCGCAGTACAATCAGCGCCGCTTCCAAGAGTTGCTCCTGAGAAGACGTTCGTACCAGCCGTGAATGTCTCCGTAGTATCTATTGCGTCCCCCGCAGTTCCACCTACTAAGGCTGTAACAGTCGAATCGTCAGAGGCAAAGTCTCCAAGACTAACGCTAGCGTTTGCTGTATTTACTTCATCAGTGCCATTTACCGCAGCAACGATGTTAACTTGGGTAGCCGCTACATCAACCCCAAGATCAATTTGTCCTTGCGCGCTAGCTGTATCAGCCGGAACGAATGTGTATTCCTCACCACCAAGGGTCATTGTGTCCCCAGCAGTTGGGTTTGTATCCACTGTCAAAGTGTTGGAACTAGCTGTCACAGACGCAGTAATATCAACTGGAATGTTACCTTCAGTTGTTACAGATTGAGCCGCATCAGCGCAGAATTCATAAGTATCGCTATCATCAACGGCAGGATTGTCAATTACAACAGTCTCACCATCAATAACTACTCCAGACACAGTCAATACCTCACTAGCCGCAACGGCGTTAACTGGTGTACCAGCAGTAGGTATCATTTCTTGAATCAAGTCACCAAAACCAAGCGTCTCCATTGGAATGTTTATTCGGTTAACATTATAAAGCTCTTTTGTTGTTAATTTTTCCATCTATACCCCTCCTATTATTTATTCCCTATATTTTCAATCAGTATAGGCAAGTATTTGAATATTTCTAAATCCCCTAAATCACCGTCAGCATCAGCCATTTCTTTAATTGTCTCAACTGCGCGGATCCAGTCTTCGCCGCGTCCTTTTGAGTTCTCCATGACTAATTCTTCGAAGGTCTTCTTTTTGTTGTAGTGTATGAATGGGCACTCAAGCCAATGACTCCAAGTACCATTAACAAACTCCGTTTCTACAACACCATATTTAGTTCCTTTTGCCTCAATAACCTTACCGTCGCCAATATAAACGCCGATATGACCTTTCTTATACACACACAAACCAGGAATATGCGGAAAGTCTCGTACTGGACCTTTCACTTTTGCTATTTTAAACATCCCATCAGCAGATACATCAGTAGCGGACCTATATTCTGGGCCAGACCCATTCCACCAATAATATGATTTGATAAGTCCTACACAATCAGCAGTACGACGTCCTACCCAGTTCTCGTGAATAAAGTCTTTGTACTTACCGACTGATGTTGGATATTGTCTCAACTTTTCAAAGAATATCATAGGAGTTAACACTTGTCCGAATGTCCCCCAGACATATCCCCATTTAGCTTTTTTAGCAGTAATACAATGATTGACTAAACCTCTATTATCTAACATAGTTACTCCTTTCTAAAACTTATTTTTAGATGTTGGATTATTCGCAGCAGCAAATATGTTATAAAGCGCATAGCCTATAACTATTAATGCCTCCACGAATTGATTCTCTATTTCGATATTGAAGAATTCCTTACAAGCGTAGCAGACTGCAAATATAATTGCGGTTCTCACTACAAAACTTTCACTTCTTTTTTGAATATCCATATTAACCTCCTACGACAAAGGCGCAGACCGTCTGCACCCAATGTCTAAGTAAGAATCCGAATGCACCTATTAATACCGTCCCAACCATTATTGATAGTGTAGTTAGAACTTTTGTTAGTACATCAATACGCTCCACCAATACTGGAATTTGACTTGTGCCATCTTCGAGATTAATGATTCGTTGTCGATATGGACAGTTGTTTGGATCTGGACACATTTAATAATCACTCCTTAATTGTTAAAATTATCCTATCCAACATTCGCGTAACTTATCAACGATTCTAGGATAAAATCGAGCAGTTCCTAACTCATTAGGATGAACACCATCAGGGGCAAACTGAGCAAGAGTTAAAGGGTTTAAACCACCTATAGTATATAAATCAATATACGGAATACTATAATATTCGCAATTTTCTATAATGGCGGCTCTATATTCGCTCATGAAAACCCCAGAACCATTCGCGCCATTTCGATTACTTTGTAACGGTGTCATAAATACAATTATCGGCGCGTTTGGTCTAGCAACTAAATCCTCAATAATCGCTTTTATTGCTCCGTGAAATGTCGATAGATCGCTATCGTTTAATGTTCCAATAGGCGTCGTATACAACCAATCATTTACCCCAGCAAAGATAGTCCATATATCTGCGTCTGCATACCCCGGATTTCCATTTAACCCCGCAACTCGCTCAACAACACTTAAATTAGTTAAGTAGGAATTATTGATCGCCATGGTTGATGACGATAGTCCGCAATTCGTAGCGGTTAAACCTAAAGCCGATTCAATTGGTGTAATATATCGACCTTGTTCTGTAATACTATCACCAACAACATTCCAAGACAATCCTTCCAACATATAAACTAATGGTTTAATTTTATTAACATCTATACTAACTTGATCGTTTATAGGTAGCCCATAGGTTACATATTGCATCATTGGCGTTGATACCGTTTCAGGGGTGGTAGCTCCCATTATTTTTCGAGTCTTCCAATTAACTATCGATGTCGCTTCAGTCAGCATATCTATCTCTGCAAAATTGGTCCATGTAATAAGATCGGCACTAATATCTATTTTGATAAAATCGTATTCCCAGTAAATATGCACATAGGTATTCAAGTCTATTGCTGGGGTAATTGATATATCGACTATGCGAATCGCACTTCCTAAATCAGCTAAACGAACACTCCAAGGAGAACCTATAGCAATAGCCGTAAATGCATCATATGCGTCCCCACCAATGATAATCCAATCATCCGCTCGTATATGCTTAAAACAAATCGATACTATACCTTCTTTAAAAAATAATGGGTAATGACTTGTTGCCCATCCGGAAGGCTTGTATAGTTCTACTACTTGACTAGAGTCAATGCTGAATGTCGCTTCGCTCGCATCGCAATCCGACACGAGTAACGATTGACCCTTATTCTCCAACTGTACGATATCAGATTCTATCTGCACTACGTCCGATTCTATCTGCACTACGTCCGATTCTATCTGCACTACGTCCGATTCTATTTCGGTTATTCGGTTTTCATGTGTGCGTAACTTATAAATATCCGCATTTAAATATCTACAGCCGAATATGCCTTTTATAGGATTGAAATTTGCAATTTGAACGACCCCTCCATCGACCCCCGCAGTGTACCCAGCGCCTTTAATATATATACGTATAGCTTCAGCGCCAGCAGGTATTTCGGTCGGATCTAAATAGGTACTAAATGCTGCGGGGACGTCTTCCGATACTGGAATATAATTAGACTCATATATCTTGGTTAGGCTAGTATTGATAACACTATATATCTCGACGTTAAAACTTTTATTAGCGGTAGATGCTAAAAAGTTAAACCCTAAAAATAAGCCTTGACTTAGACACTTTTGTATATCGGCATTATTTATAAAAAACTCTAGTAATGTTCCGGAGGGATAGTTTATATGCAGATCTAAATTTATAGCTCGCGTCGCAAACTCGAAATGAGCAGTGTCTTCGACCGTCATAATATTTCCAAATTGTGCGGCATAAAATCCAGTCGTAGGCCCGTCTCCAGAATCATCACTAATTATAGTTAATACGTCTTCGTCATATGTTGGATCGTCATATATAAAGTCCGATGCTAAGGATGCCCCAACATTAAACCCTTGTTTCAGCTCATCATCATTTTTTGCGTATACAATACTATTATCAGATATTTCGGCGGCTTGATACGTTCCACCATCAGTCCAACTAACACCATTCCAATAGTACCAATGTCCATCTGCGGAAACGATGTATATATTAGTGTCGCCGGACGGGTAGGCGGCTTCTAATGCGCTTAAAGTTGCATATACCCCCGCCGGAGATGCGTCTCCTATATTGGCTATTGCTGTCTGAACAACCGATAAATCATTTTCGATCGTGCCCAATCGAGCGTTTTCAGTTGTATACATTTCATCATTAACTGCGCTATACCTCAAATCCGCACGAGATAAAATAAAATCCGCACCATCAAAGTCGACATCATAGGTATTACCTATAATTAATTCTCTACCAGATAATGGCGTTTTAACTCCAGAATTATTAATTATTTGTAATGCGTAGGTTGTGTTCTCGTACGTTATTGATACGGCAGAGGTATTGGTGTTAGAAACTGTTAGCTTAAATTTTAAACCAGCAACTAAATCGAATTCAAGCTCCGATTCTATTTCTAAATCATTTGTTCCGGTTGCTGTAATTTGAAACACTCCTATACTGCTATTAATACCTACATTAACGAGGTTATTTATTCGACTATCTAACTCTTGGACATCTACGTCTACAGAATCAAACCCATCATTAATTTTATCATACTCATCTTTGATCTTATTCGAGCCGACCAAATTACAATATTTATTGCTCATTCTTTACCGCACCTCCTTCTTTAAGAAGTAATACTGCGTTATAGGAGTCATCGACAACCGTCATACGATTGGCAATTATCTCCGCACCAGAATTATCTCCAGCGGCTTTTAGCGCAATATAATCAAGTTTAAGCTCCATATACTTACGTTCGTACTGTTTCAATCGTTGCTCTATCGCGTTTGATTTCACTTCATTACTAATTTCCATACATTCACCTCCTATGTAATTTGATGGGCATGACTCCCTCCCGAATTTACCGATACGCTATGACTATGCGAACCGCCACTTGTAGTTGTATAGGCTGTGCCATCGACAGTCACACTATGCGTATGTCCGCCAGCACTACCACTACTAGCTCCGTGATTATGAGATCCCCCAGAATTTGTTACTAAATTGTAAATATTACAACTCACAAAATTCCAATCGCCCTCAGGATATGTGGGAGCATATGTGCCACCTAAAGACATTCCTGTAGAATCTAACGTACCCCGTATTGCAAAGTTGTTGTAATCGTCATAGAATTCTACCAACGGCGCATCACGATGATACAAATATAAATCTACAATACCGGTTGGAGTCATTTGAAAATATAAACCACTTATCTTTTCGTCCGACGTAACACCAGCAAACTCCCCATTGCTCAATTCAATGCGATTCGTACCTACTTCTCCAGTTCGAATTGTAGATCCTGTAATAATAGCTTCAGAAGTAATATCGCCTCTAAAATATGCTTTACCACTTGAGTCTATTTCGAAGGTTTTTATCCCCGTAATGCCATCGTATGCACTAATACCAGCATTATCTATACTTACATAACTACTCCCCAATAAGTCATTTCTAAAATCGGCTTGTCTAATGGTTGATACGCCATCGTTCGTCACCTTAAATAACTCGGTTGCGTCGTGAGTTATAGAGAATGCGGTATCTAAATCAGGAGCCATCTTTATCTCGGTCCCCTCATTTAGAATATTCACCGTGCCATAGAACAAACTCTCATCGTCAATCTCTATAGATTTTGCTTGTATACGCCCTTCTGTATCGACGTAGAAGTTACGAACATAACCAACCCCCAAATCAGAATATATACTAATCCCCTCGGTTGCGTTCATCACAGTCTTTGCTTTTTCATCAGAACGTTCTGCTACATACCCTTCGTCTGGCCCGATACGACAACCGTTATAGATCTTTTCCTTTGTCACGGTCTTTGTTTCAATCTCATCAATCTTGTGGGTTATTAATTCAATCACATTTACAAGTTCAATTCGAACGTTGGTTTCAAATATAGGATTGTACTCAATTGATAGGACTTGATTCTCAATATCAATATTCATCATCTCATCAATTACTCGTACTGTATCGCCTAGACTTATTTGCTCTAAGTCCTGATAGCCCTTTGAAATATACTCGGTGCTATTCTTCATAGAAACCATATCAACATCGTAATAGGTCTTTAACTCACCACGATTCTCAATAATCTTAGTAACTGCTTTGAGATTTTTACCAAGTCTTATTTGAAAATGGTTGTTTTGACCTATTGAGTTGAGAATATTGATTGTGAATCCGTCATCACTAAAGGATATCTCCCCGCCAAGCGTATTAGCAATCTCGGTGACTAATTCCTTCTTAGTTATTTCTTCATTTACAGTGATGGTGATATTGTCCGTAAATTCAACAGTACCAGCAGAGAAATCAGTACCTGCTAATACATCCGCTAACATGGATGCTGGAGAACCCGTGTACGTGTAAACTTCATATAGGTTATCTTCACCATCTTCTAATCTATAATGGACGTGTTCACATTCCATCTTGTATACAATATCAATATTATGTATCTGCTCAATATAAGAAATATCAAACATTTGATCATCTATCTTTATCACATTACCTGCTTGGAAATATTCACTTTTCAAATCTTTTTCAAAAGCCTCAATGGTTAGAATATACTTACCATTTACAACTCTTGATATCTGAGCTGTATCTTGTATAATATTATCTAACACCGCAAGTAATTCTCCTGAACTGTTATATAGTTTTGGAAACAATTTATCACCTCCTTATAAATATTCATTCTTGTAGTCGAACGTTAATGTTATGGGCTCGGTAAATGTGCCAAGAATTGCAAATAAGTTCTCGCCTGGATCAATTTCTAAGAACTCGCCTTCAAACTTACTCATTTGGGATGTCTTGACGCCACCCGATTCGCTATATACGACATAATCTTTACAATCAATATACAACGTACCATTAAGCCCCGTTATTGTCATGTGCTCGATTCGTAATTCATCCGCCACACCCTCAACTTTAATTATTGGTAGTGCTTTATATGTTCCGGCGTTCATTACAGATATCACGTTCGGAATAGTAAGTTCAAACACTCGTTCGTAGCCTATCCATGGTAAATCGGCGTATTGAAGTAACGCGTCGGAATCTTCCCAAGTCATATCACTATTGTAGAATAGCTGAGTCTGATTCGGACGACATTCGAACTTGATTGTGAACTCGTCAATTGGGAGTTTGTATCCCATAATATTAACGTCTATGTCAGATACCGTCTTAACTACGTCGTAAGATACATCAGGCTCGTAATCGAGGATCAACGTCCCCGTGTTACGTAACCATTGACTGATAAGTCGCATGTTCTTACGACGATGTAATATCAAATCATCTACAATCTTACATTCAAACTCAAGTTCGATGTTGTCGTATCCAGAATCTTCAAATATAACTTCCGCATCTCGTCCTTGCACTTTTACTTTCTTTGATTTCTTAGTAGGGATTCCGGTTATAGATTTTGTCTTAACGCAAATCCCAAATGTATCACTATGCACATCATTAAAAGTTAATCCCATTCTATTACCCCCTACTTTCATTTCTTTGTAACAACTGTAATTGTCTCGCTATTCGTTTAACATCCGCATCTTCTCTAACCACAAGACTTGAAATGTTGAAATTATTGTTTACGCCACTTCCATTTTGACTTGTTGTCCGAGGCGTTTGTGATGGTTCGCTAGGTATTGTTCGAGGTAAGATCGGTCTGTAGGCAGATAAGCCTAGAAGATCTTTATTCGCATTGAAGTCAGACATATCCAAGACTGGTGTAATTACAGGACGTAGATTAATGTCATCGTTGATGATGGATAGGATATTGTTGATGGCTTGTGTTATGCCCTTCTTCATTAATTCCGCGGTATCATCAATCGCCTTTACGAGTTGCCCTGACATATTTTGGATACCTGCAATTAAACCTTTAATTGTGTACTCGCCAATAGCCATAAACTCTTTTGACGGGGACTCAACTCCAAGTGCGTCTTTAGCGGTCTGTAAAATTTCTTCAGCCATCTTACCAGTTTCTTCTACGGCGTATATTGATTCGTCTTTCATACCAGTTACATACCCGCCAATAACATTGGATGCTAGTCCAGACCAATCAGGCGCATTGATCTTTTTAATCATATTATCACACATTAATTCCGTTTCAAACTCTGCTGCGCCTCGCATATTACCTATTTCACTCGCCCAATCACGTTTAAGTTGCTTCATGGCAGATGTAGTATCATCAACGACTGTCATCATCTGACCCGACCAAACTTTAACGTATTCGTTAAGCTCCACTGAAGCAGCTTTCGTTAACTCTTGGATCTTTGTAACTGTCTCCGTACGCATACCTTCTAATTCCTCGGTAGCTTGTGTCTTAGCTAATGCATGTTTACTTCTCCATAGAGATGTATACTTAGTAAGTTCTTTATCTGATAGTTGTGTTAGGGCATCGATTTCTTGTCCTGATTTAGGCCCTAGTTTACGAAGTTCTTGAATTAGGTCTTCACCAACACCTCTAGCCGCTAACTTATCAATATCAACTTGCCAATTCTTAAATGCTTTAACCTGACCCTGTAAGTTATTGAGTAACTGGGTACCTTTGATCTTGTCTTCCTCTTTCTCTGGAAGTTTAATCTCATCAAACAACCCATAAGCAGAATATAACGTATCAGTTCTTGACGTTACAGCATTGTTGTATTCGTCCGTCACAGACTTAATATCTTGCTTTAACTTATCATGAATAGATTTAGTTTTATCGTAATATTCTTCCTCGAGCGCAATACGTCGATCGTTTGCTTCTTGTTGCAGCTTATCCATATCCTGAATATACTCATTATTAGCGTCTCGTATCTCTTGCTCAACTCTAAATATCTCACGATCTGCTTTCTTACGCATGTCTGAGTCTTTCTTAACTGAGTCTCGAATCTTTTTATGTGCGGCTAATTCCTCGGTTAACGCTAATTCATTGTAATATTTTTTCTCATCAATTAAATCAATCGATTTATCATAAGAATCCTGCTCGATCTCATTTCGTACTCGATATACATCTTTATCAATTTGCTTACGTTCTTCTGAGCCTTCTTCATATATTTTTTGTAAGTCTTGATATTCTTTTAGCTCTTCTTCTAAGCTTAATTGTTTATAATATTTACGATTATTTATTGATTCGATCGCCTGATTATACTCATCTTTATAACTTTTCTCTTTCTCACCTTCATCTCTTTGCCTAATGGCTTTCTCAACACGATAAACCTCTCGAGCAGTCTTCTTACGATACTCTGCATATTCAGAGAATGTCTTGTTTAGGAATTGCCATTCTTTCAATTCTTCGTCCAACGAAAGCTTATCGAAATACTTACGTTCTTCAATTGAGTCTACGGCCGCATCGAAGGCATCTTTAACCGACTTAGCGGTTTCTTTTGTAGCCGCAGCAGTTACTTTCTTACTAGAATTGGTAATTGCCTCTACGACTTCAGGAGTTCCTTGCTCAATTCCTAATTTCTGCCCACGCATCAAATATAAACCGATCTTTCTAAATATTTCGGATGGAGAGTGGGTATCAAACACTTCTTCTGCCGCGTCAATTACTTTTAAACCCATTTTACTTACTGCTCTGACTACGGGATTTGAATTTTCTGAAATCCCATTCTCTAGGCCAGCAATAACGTTCTTTCCGATATTTTCAACCTCAGCATATACTTTGTCTGGGATTTTCTTAAGTTCTTCTAATAACTTATTACCCCAACCAAGCGCTATTCTTGCGATTTCTTTTAAGACCAAGTCACTACTTAACGTAAAAGCATTCATAATCGCAACGTTGAGTCCCACTATTGCGCGTTGGAGCTCTTCGCTATTCTCACGAATTGATTTCTCTACCTCGTTTATGAAGGTTATTGTAAATTCATATGCTGCATCTACAACCTCGTCCATTGTTTTTGCCATACCGTTTAGCATGTTAACGATCATCATATTTCCAATTATTGTAAGCTCCTCGATATTATCATTCAATCCTCGCATAAAATCTAGTAGTATTTGATATCCATACTCATTTATAGTTGGTGAGTACTTAGCAAAAGATTTAAGAAGTTCGTTTGTGATTAAAAATGTTATTTCGCCTATTTTAGGTCCTAGCGACGCAAGCGCATCTAATAGTTGATCAGTAAGGTCTACCGCCCACTTGACCATTTTTGGAGTTACTGATATTAGCCCATCCCACAGTTTGTTTAAGGAATCGTTAAATACTTGAATGAACATTGGAATAATAGACATGACGCTTGTAAAACTGACAACTATAGCTGGTCCACTAGCAGCGATTAAAGTAAATAATGCCACCATCGCCGTGACTAATAATGCGGTTCCGGCAGCCATAGCCCCCATCCCAATTGCAGCGACTCCTACTGCTACTCCTAATAAGGCTATTGCGCCTGCGATTCCAAGAATAACTGGTAATAAAGGTCCTAAGAAATATGCGGCGACACCTAAAGTTGTTAGGACGCCGACTAATGCTCCTAATCCTATTATTGCTCCGCCTAAAGATATAGACCCAATCATCTTTAAGGCTGGGGCCATAGCAAGTAGCGCTAGCGCAACACCAATTAATACGCCCGTACCAACGGTGCCTGCTTGTAATGAATATACCGCGGCTACTAATATAGCTAACGATGCCGCCATTACAGTTAAACTACTCTTAATTTGTTCCCAGGATATAGTTGATAGCATCGTAAGACTATCGGCTAATATCAATAGCGAACCGACTGCCCCGATTAATGTACCTACATTGGTAATTGCGGTAGCAGGCATTAAAAGTAACGCGGCATTTAATATAGCTAGCGAGCCACCTAAAGCAGTAAGACTACGTTTGATTTGATCCCAACTTAGTTTTGATAACGAGGTTAGAACATCAGACACCGTTACTAATGACTTAGATAAGATCTTCAACGCCATACTTCCTAAAAATGCTTTCTTTGAAGCACTGTTTATTAAATTGAAGAAAGATATGATAGACAGGATACCGCCCATTGCAACTAACCCTTTTTTGATATTTAATATCGACATTTTACCAAGCTTCTCTACAACGCCCGACAATATCGTTAACGCAGTAGCAACCGCTATTAAATCAAGAATGTTTAAAGCCCCCATCTTGATAGGCCTTAAAGACTCAAATATAACAATGCCTCCTAGTAATATACCAATACTTAATAATCCTTGCTTCAATTTATTAATATCCATCTTACCGAATGTTTCTACGGTTGTTGCAAATCGGTTTAAAGTTGCGGCTAATATAAACAATTTAGCCATATCAAATAATCGTATTTTAACACCTTTGGCTGCTAGGGAGAATAAACTCAACTCAATCATTATTGCGCCTATAGTGCCTAACCCTTTAATTATTTGTTTAACGCTTAATATGCCAATTGTAGACATTGCGTCAGCTAACATTCCGATTGCTTTACTTAATATAACCATACTTAACGCGCTAGCTAAGAACGATACGGCATTTTTTGACATTAGGGCAGACGTGGCAACTAATAATGTTAATAATCCGGCGACGCCGATTAACCCTTTAACTATACCATTGAACGGTATCTTTGCTATTTTAGTTAATGCTGAGGCTAATATCAATATCGCGGCGGATATAGCGATCATAGTTATGATTCCTTTTGTAATCCCCACCATTCCAGCAATTGACAGTTTATTTAACGCTATCATAGCGGCGAATAATTCGGCAATCAAAGTACCTATTGCAGATAGAGCAAGTAAAGTTTTCTCACTATCTACCTGCGCAATTAGTAAGAATGATAATGCTAACAAGCCAATTGCGGCGGCAATCTTTATTAATGCTCGGGCTTTTAACTCGTTCTGATAAGCTATTAAGCTACCTTTAATCCCATCTAATACCCCACTAACTTGTTTTTGTAGTCCAGCGAAGTCTTTAAACATGTTTGTAATACCGGTTGTAAAGACCTCAATGATGCCACTAAGCCCTCCTGTAGTTTTAGACAGTTTAGACGCAAACGTAACCAAAGTTAAACCGAACGCTGTTACGATTCCGCTATTTAGTATTGAGAATACCTCTGCGACGTTTAATACAGATAAGAACTCTCGAATAGCGTTAACCATCTTCATGGTTGCTCCGTATACTACAACTCCTGCGTATTGAAATATAACAAAGAGTGCGACGACGGCTTGTATCATTTTGTATACCCCGGCCTTAACAAGTTCCGCTTTATCATTAAATACTTCAAAACTTTGAGCAATGTTATCTATAATTTGAGCTCCATCCTCCAACCTAGAGTCAATAAATGATTGTAATAGCGCTTGTATGGTCACGATTACAATTTTCATTAATGTTCCGATTGGTTTGAGTGCTTCTGCCCATTTGTATAGGGATGCGGTTATGTTTTGTACTGTGAATACGCCACGATCTAAGTCGAAGAATAACTGACCGATAGATACTAATAGGTTTAAGGTGGTTTCTCCTAAGGGTGTTAAGTTTTCAACTAGAAACTTTACCCCTTTAGCGGCAACCACAACGGCTTTACCCAACATTCGTACTACTGAGAACAACCCCTTAAATATAGTCTTTATCTTGTCTGCTAAATCGGCTCCTATTTTGAGGCCTGCTGTGAAGTCTCTAAATCTATTTGATGCGGTTACTAAATCTCCACCAGTTAGAGGTTTGAACACCTCAGCAAACGCCTCTTCTATTGGTTTTAAGACATCCGCGATAAGTATTAGGACGTTTGAGATTCCTTCTAATACGGCTTGTCGTCCACCTTGTTCGTCCCAGAATTTAAATAGCTCAGTTCTAGCCTGTGCAGATGCAGATATAACCTCACCAAAACCTTCACTAATAGAGGTCCATAATGCGGTGGATTTATCTTTACCACCTAAGATTGCCTCCCAAGTTTGAGCCCATCCAGATCCCATAGTTTCTTTCATAACGCCTAATAGTTTGGTAAAGGTCGTAACGTTTGTTGCTGCGGCAAGTAATGATTTATCCACAGCCATCTTTTTCATTGTTTCGATGAAGACTTCAGTTGTTAACCATCCGTCTTTTAATGAATTTCTGAATGGCACCGTTTCATCTCTAAATATACCCATTTCATTAGCCGTTTTCTCTAACGCAACCCTTAATTTCTCACCAGCTAGCCCTGCAATTTCTAATGACTTCCAGTCGATTAGTTGGAAATATCCTCCCGGCCTTAATGCTTGTGAGATTTGATAGGTCGCTCCAGCCATTCTTGTAGCATCCACACCAAAACCCGCAGCCACGTTACTTATACCTTTTATAGCAGTTACTGAGTCTTCTAGCCCAACTCCAGCCGCAGTAAACTTACCGATATTATCGGTCATTTGCGCAAAGTTGTAGATCGTTTTATCTGCATACGTATTCAATTCGTCTAATGCAGCGTTTACCTGATCTAGCGTGGTGCCTTTGCTTTCGGTATTAGTCAGTATTGTTTGGATAGAATTCATCTTCAACTCATACTCACTTAGGCCGGTTAATATTGGATCTACCGTTAAGGCCGATGTAATACGCTCGCCAAGTCTCATAGCAGAGTTGGTTAGATTCTCTATTACCGTAAATCCTACAACTCCTAAAGCGTTAAATTTTGATGTCGCCGATCCTATAGCATGTATTACACTATCGAGGGAAAACCGACCTGCTGATTTTTCAAACTGATTGAATCCTTTTGCTGCATTCTGTAAATTTAGACTGCTTTTTAATCGGTCTAGAGATTTCGTACTCGTACTTATATTACGTTCAAATTGCTGATTGTCAAATCGCATCTGAACAATTCGTTCATCAATAGATCGAGTCATATACTCATTACCTCCCTCCATAGTTCAATACTTAGCTTATCAAATATGGGTCGTAGTGTTGGATTGATAAAATCAATACCTTCTACATAGCCACCACTTCTAGTCGCATGCCCATACTGAATTAATATGGCGATTGGAGTTTTACCTTCTTTGTTCGTATTGTACCACTCAAGTTTAACTCCACCGCGGTCTCTTATAATCTCGTAATACCATGATTCCGAGGTTTTACCTGTATCTTTCGGTGTAGTGGCTCTTAAAGCAGCGATTCCTAATTCGCCATAGCGTTTAAATAAATGTAAATACTTGCGATCTATCTCCGACGCGTTCGTAAAGAACGTATCGGTCTTTTTAAATTTACCACGATGTACGAAGCTTATAGCCATATTATCACCCCTTCGTGTTATACTGTGCTCTGCGTTGACTATTTAAAGATCTATTTCTAGCCGCGATTTCTTTTTTGGACATCTTTTTCTTAGGCGCATTCTTTTCATTACATACGCTAATCAACATCAACAATCTATTTAAATGCCATTTTTGACATTCGAAGGGTATGGTATGAGCAACCATCCAGTAATATATTACTTCCGAAGTTATAATTTCATTTGATTGTTTATTCTTGCTATTTATGGTTGTTGCTGTCATCGGACTTTTGATATATTCTTGAATTTCGTCGATTAATTCCGATGGTAAAGCGGTACTTATATATGTATAATCGACATTATTATTTATTACCATACAATAAATGTAATAGAGTGACTCCTCTAATGTCTTTTCGGTTTTAGATAGGAATGGTTTATTCCATTTTGACTCCCATTTTGAAATTGCGATTAGGGAATGCTCTAGTTGTAATGTGTGCTCTTTGAATTTTGTAAATAGGTTAAGTTTATCATTATAAATTTCTATTTCAGGTATTGTAATTGTTAACATTCCCTAACCTCCTTCTTTTATTTTATTTGGGGTACGATTCCATTAATGAATGCTGCGGCTTTCTCATCGCTTGTGGTCAGCTCCATGAATAAGTTACTATATGCTTCTGTTTGAATGAATTTATTCAATACCTCCTCATTCTTAACAAAACGCTTACCGTCCAAAGATTTTTCACCATAAGATAAGTTAATTATTTTCTTGAATGTTTCCATGATTCTTTTCACATCGTTCTCTTGGACTAACTTTTGCATTAGCTTTGATAGTCCTCCGTCGTTACTTAATTCCAATTCAGTTAATTCCATTTTTGTTAGATTGAAGTAGAAATCCTCTTCCCTCTCGTTTCCATCATAATCGGTGTATTTGATTGTTTTTTTAATCATTTCACTCTCTCCTTTCGAATTTTGGTTTTTATTTGTTATTTGTTATTTGTTCCTAATACTTGTCTGTGTGCTCGGTCTTGAACTCTTTTATCGAGCCATAATAAAGCATCCTCGATATGGGTTAATGCGATTGCGTTTTCTCGGCATTTATACGCTTGTGTTTGAAATGTCTGAAGTCGGTGTCGAACAATTTCTAATAGGTCAACATCAAGACATCCAAAAGTTGAATCCTCTTCATTTCTAGGACCTTTTTGGAAGTTTATTTCCAATTGTTCGTGTGAATTTTTAGCCGCGATTAAATATTCATGGCATGAATCTTCTTTTACGTGTACATCGTTTAATACTTCATGCTTTTGTATCCTGTCTAATTTTGTGTATGTTTTCATTTTTTCGCTCCTTTAATCTACTTTGTCGCATTTAATAGTCTCCATTATTCATACTTTCTAATCTAGGTGTTTCGCCTTCGGTGCTAATATACACTCCTGGAATATACGTTAATGCCTCTGCTACGGAATACGAACCATCTGGATTTCTTTGTTGGGTCGTTACCTGCATAACACATCCATCCGGACAATTACATACTTTTGTAGATTTCATAAAGCCCTCGTTGTCACTGGACGCCTTAGCTAATAATACCCATACGTCATCTCCGTAAATTTTTAAATCTTTAATGTTTTGTCTGTCTGGCTTATCGTCTGAAATATCAAGTTGTCTCATCTCTTTCTCTCCTTTACTTTTTTCTATGACCATTTTTACTCACTATTTCCTCAGCAGACTTAAATGAATTATTTTGTTCTGAGTTCTGAGGCTGCGTGAGGTTTTGCATTTGTTGCTGGAAGAATATCCTATCTTGTGCTTGTATTGGCATGTTTAGAATAGTTCTTATAGCATCGATGGTGCAATTTATAGCTACGCGTTTATAATCTTGATTATTCATGTCGATTAACATATTACAAACACGTTGTTTCTCTTCTTCTAATTGTTGAAAATGCGCATTGTTGTAATTCATGATAAATACTCCTTTATATTAAAAAGGGGCTTTTACACCCCTTTAGTTTTCATTACTAGCAGTTAGGAGATAAGTTTCTATTTCCCATCATTGATTGTACTACATTTACTACTTCGTTGATTGTGATTCCGCCGTTACTTCCATTTTGATTTCCGCAACCTACTACTTCATATCGAGCAGATGGTTTAGGACAACAGAATGAGTTTACTTCGGCTTGAAGTCTATTGGTCGTTTGCCCAGCAAGAATTTTGTCATCACGAAGATCAGCAATCTTTTGAGATAATAGATCTCTTTCTAAATTATCGATCTTGTTATCTAACGCGTTAAATCTAGCTGCATTATTCATTTCTAATGAACTGAATCGAGCGTTATTGTTAACTAGAGAATTATTGAAACTATTGTTCAAATTCATGCTATTCTCTACTTGTCTCATTGTGTTGCTTTGGTTAAGATTCGCAAATCCAGCGTTCAATCTTCCGCATAATTCAGATTCGCTTCTAACAATATCGCTATTGTTTCTTAATACGTCTCTTTGGATTTGTTGGTTTTGGTCGAATGCGATTTATCAAGTAATTGACCTTGTCTTCCGTATCCACCATAATATCCGTCGCTGATTGTTGGTACAATGTTTGAAGTTGTTGTTAACATTTTTTCATCTCCTCCTTGATGGTTATCATATACCTCATCCTTGTGGTACATTTCTTCAATTTTAGCGTGTGTTTCTTCTGATACTTCGTAATGTTTCTTTTCTTCAGGCGTCATTTTTTCACCTCCTTTCTAAAACTTTAAAGGTGGTGCTTTTTAATTAGACCCTCCACGGTCCCTAAACGCAGAGGGTCAGTTGATATAAGTAATTTCTTAAATATGATACTGCTGAATAAGTTACATCTTTGTATAAAATTATTTGACTACTACTTTAAATAAGCTGAAAACTTTACATTAATTTAATTCGTGAATTTCTTAAAGAATATTACTACGCTGCTGCTGTAGTAAAGTCTTTAACTTGGTTGGTCAACGATTGTGCGTAAATATCCGCAACGTTCGCTATAACAACTAAGTATGTTGTACTGTTTGCAAGGTCCACAGTCGGTGTGAATGTAAGGATCTTCTCGGTGGAATCCAATGAGAATGCTCCCGCCACAGGTACGCCAGCCGCAGTTGTTACTGTGATGTTGTAATCAACGATTGCATTGTTGAATGTCATCGTAATAGCGCTATCGATAGCAACGTCTGTTTCAGCATCTGCAGGGTCAATAGTAGATAATGCAAGAGCTGATGGAGCTGCGCCGTCAAATAACGTCTTGATTTCATTCGGTAACGGTAATCTAGGATCTACGCCCTCAGTTCCGTATAAGATATCTTCTAAAGTTGCTAGCGTTGTAGCATCACATTTAGTAGAATCAATTACAACAGAAGCTGTTGGTTTTTGATCTGTTACTGATACTGGGGTGGTTGACACTTCCCATGAGAAGTTGATTGCTTCTGGTGAATCATTGATTGTTTGGTACGCTTTCTCTGATGGAGCAGCTAATGCCCCATAGATCAAATGTAACTTATAACCGTACTCTTCACCATCAACATCGTTACCAACTTCAGTTCTGTAACACATACCGAATTGTTGTCTTGATTGCTGCCCAATAGCAACGCCAGTAGCTAAATCTACGCCACCATCACAAGCTTCAAATTCTGCTGGATACGTGAACGCTTCGATTGTTGCGGCGAATTCCTCTGTAGATAACAAGTTAAGATACTTAATGTTATCCGCATAGATTGGAGTTGCTTCTGCACCAGTAGGTGATTCTGAAACGTTAGTTAAACCATTCCATGCCACACCTAAAGGATATGTACCACTTGAAGATTGTGGATACAACACTCCATTTTTAACGCCAGTTTCATATAGTCTTTCACCGGTAGCATCCCACGAAAGTCTAGACATGTTTCATTCCTCCTTTAATAATAGATGTTATAAACATCATGATGTAAATTTTTACTTACATAACCACGATCGAATGCACATGAGGGCAGATTCGACACTAAGTCCAATATTGGATCGTCAGGTTGCCTCGATATGACCGTCAATTGATATCCGATCGCTTTTTTATAAGGTTTATTGTTAGCATGCGAGATGGCTAAATTGGAGCGTCGATAGCGTATACATGGATACTCCATTTTATAACTCTCAGGCGGTTGATAATATACCTCGGGGGTAATGCCGAGTAAAATTGCATGTAATTCAAGCCTCGTCCCCATTATAGACACCTCCCAAACTAAGAATTAATCTGGGCCTACTCACAGTAACATTAGTCACCTTCCAGTAAACCCCAGACCATTTAACATATACAATTTGCAGAAAGTTGTCGTATGCGAAAGGATCTGCAACAATACTAATCTCGTGATTAACTTGAATATTATCATTCGATCCTCCGCTTCCGACCATTCGCCTGGATAACTTCACAACGTCTCCGGTGTACATTTTTTCAGTAATCTGAGGCGTCCAGCACCCAGGCGTAGTTTCGACGGTCTCAGAATAACCTACTTCACCATAGAATCGTCCCATTTTGAATTCCCCCTATTAACCTGCTGCTTGTAACTTCTCAACAGTCATAGCTGATTTAGGCTTAGTCAAACATCCTGACATTCTACCTTCCATCAAGTATTTGTATTGGTTGAAGTCAATGTCGAAATCGTCGAATGTTGAGATTTTACCACCTTTGTCAGCACCAACTGTGTAATCTTTAAGATTAACGATGATTCCGATTAAGTCGTAAGTATCATCTCCGTCTTCACGAGTTTGATTCTCCATAACTTCTACTTCAACAATCTTAGACACTCTTAAAGCAGCAGCTACTTCAGCTTCTGTCTTATAAAGTCTGTGCCCTGTAGTATCTTTCAATAACAACAAGTCTGTTAAAGTATCAGCAGTTGTGTAGAAAGTAGGTCTTCCACTTCCTTTGTAGTTCTTTCTAGCTCTTAAGATAGCATCGATCATATCGTTGGTATCTGCGTCAGAAGCTAATTGGATTTTGTGGTTGTAGAAGTCAGCATCTTTATAGATAGGACGAATGTTTGATTCGTTGATTTTATTGTCATGGTCAACAGCTCTTCCATCTCCAACTAAGATTGCTCTTGCAATTTCCTCATCCAACATCATTCTCATTTCCATCTTTAACCAAGCAACTACCTCCATATCAGTGATATCGATGATATCATCTCTATCTAACTTTTGTTTCTTATAGATAGTAGTAGGTGTTGTTACACGCTTACTTAACGCGAACACTTCGTCAGTTTTCTCGTTACCAGTAGTGTAACCTTTTGCTCTTGCTTCATCCGCTGTAATATCCGCAGACATACTTTTGATTCTTGAGAATGGTGATTTGTGAGTTCCGCTAATTACGCCAGACACCCACTCAGTAACTCTTTTCTCAAAATCAGGAGTGTTTCTAATCTTTTGGGCATCTGGGAATAAATAGTCGATGTTATCGATACCGTAAGTTCCCGCATGCTCTAAGAAGGCTTTCTTCAAAGAACCACTCTCTCTAGCTGATTTAAAGATATTAACAACATCTTCGTGAGTTAGTTCTGTTTTAGAGTGTTTTAATTCTTTTTCGTCTTTCTTATCAAATACGTTTTTCTTCATTCCTTCTCCTCCTTCATCATGGTTTAGATCTTTTTCAGAATCATCAGCATCGCCAGTTACACCTTCTGAGTCATCAGATTGTTTCATATCGCCATCTTTGCCGGCAACCGCATCAACGGCGTGAGACATGATAGCATATACCGCAGTCTTTTGTTTCTCATCTAATGTATTGAATACGTCACCGATAGTTTCTCCGGATCCGCCTTCTTGATGCTCGATTTCGCCACCTTCTTGAATATCAGATTCTCCGTGGTAGATAACTGCCTCAGATTCATCCACATAATCAGATCCATCAGCGTGTTCTATTGCGATGTTATCAATATGTGCTCCTGGATTAGCTCCAGCCATAACTAAACTAGCTTCTCTGATAACCCCGTGTAATACATCACTAACGACTTGTCTCAATTGATTAGCGTGGATTGATAACGCCTCGATATCTTTATGCTTAACTAATGCTTTAGCATTTTGTGCACTTGGAGTATCATTAAATGTGGCGTAACCATACACACCATCATCCCTATGTTCTAAAATAACATGTCCTAGAACATTAGATGGGTCTTTCTTAAAATGCTGCCATACCAAAGGAATCTTTGCGCCGTCTTGATGCTTGAATGCGTTAGGCTTAATAGTTCGTCCATCAGAGCATCGAATGTTGTACTTAGTGACATAGCCACTAAAATCAAACTTCTTTGACATCCTTTTCCTCCTCCTTTATCTCTTTTTTAATATCAGAAGCGGGAATTTGCTTTGCCTCTGGGATATTTTTGTTTCTTAATTCATCAGCTTTTGGGTCTGATGATGGCATCCATCCTATAATAGCCCTCATATCGTTCGAGGATGCTATTTCATTCCTTGTGAACTTATCAGCGATGTCTGCCAATTGTGAGACAGGGACCAACTTAAACGGATCTCTGAAATACAATATTTTTTGGTTTTGCGATCTTGCGGTTTTTGTTAAGAACTTTCGGTTCATCTCGTCAACAATAGCGTTTAGTATAGGCTCAACCGTACGAGTATAGTAATTCAACATCTCTTCCTCGGTCGCGGTGCCATTAAACACTCCTTCTGAGAAGCCTAATTGATTGTACAGCATAGTAGTTAAATATGTGATCTGAGTCATCAAATCATTATCAACTGCTCTATTCAATTGGGTAATCTTCTCAGTACCATCGATGTAACCAATCCCAAGATCAGATGTTGCTAATTGCTCCTCTAGACTTGCCAGTCGATTCTCAGCTTGTTGTTTTCGAAGATTTGACTTAACAATATATGGCAACTGAATTATTAAATCTAACTTTTTCGATGCAGACTTACTATCCGCTACATCTAGTAAATTAAGCTTTGTAATCAATCGTTTTAGAATTGAGTTTGGTTCATTCATCACCGCGTAGTGTGGATTCTCGATAATACATACAGATTTCTTAGGAAGCGGTATTGGTTGATGCTCTCCTAACTTCTCATTAAACACATCCACCATCACATGCTCTGGAAACCATTGTTCTATTCGTCCTACGCGAACGTTATAAATCTCAAAACTATTTGATTTGTTTGGATCCAGGCTTGTTTCTATTGGTACTAATGCTACACAGCCCTCGTCAATCAGTGACATTACTAAATCCTGCATCATAGCCCTACCAGTCTGATCTATGTTAGCCTCGACGGATAATACTTCTTGTAAATTACTTTTAATAGATTCTTTATATCTTCCATTTTGATCTACTCTTGCATGTTGTAGTGACATGGAGGATACATCGATTGCAATCTTATTATACAGAGGCATGACTAACGAGGTTTCATTACTGGTTGATATGTATGTTCTATCAGGTCTGTGACTCCACGACCGTCCTACATCTACATAATCGCTAGTTGGCTCGAATACCTCTTTCTTCTTGAAAATATTCCATGCTCGAGATAACCGATGTCTTAAACTTAACTTCTCCTTCAATTCTTCACCTCCCCTGTATTATATAAGTGCATCTTTATTCAATTTAAACGCTACTAATGCGTCCATAAGGGCGGCAACAGCGTCTATCTTTGCTTCGTATCGTTTCTTAAGTAATTTACGGTTACCGTTTGTATCTTCCATAGTAATACAATTGCCCATTGCGTACTCCATCAACAATTCATCAAACAGCAGTGCTCTATCCTCTGCTAATTTCTTAATCTCACCCAAAGGAACACTCTCTGTTTTCGCACCTTGTATAACTTTCTCTATACCAAAGTTACCGTTATCTTTAATCCAACGAGCTATGAACTCTTTTGCATTGTATGGGTCATACCCAACACATCTTACATCATACTCATTCACTTCTATGTATTTTTCTAAATCGTCATAGACGGTTCCTTCTACATCTAACACCGTTCCATCCATAACCATCAAACTACCCTCGTTGATAAATCCCTCATACTTAAATCTTGTCGCGGGTGGTAATTTCATAAGAGTTCGTTCTGTAATATAACATCGAGTCTTCGCACCAAAACATCCATTTGACAGTGGGAATAAGAACGTGAATGCACAGAAGTCGTCTCCTTGTGACATATCAGCCCCCAACGCACACGGTAATTGCCAGAAGGTTTTCTTTCTATGTGGTATAGTCTCTTCGTAAGTGAAGAAATATGTATATCCCTCCATAGGAAGTCCAAACCGTTTAGCCAGAATATCATTTCGTGCCGCTGGAGCATTTTCCGCCCGTTCGACATCTAATTGATATGCTTCATAACTGACCGTCTTACCAATATTCGGATTTGCTTTTTGCCACATTTCAGGATTACCTACTTCTTCAACGTCGTCAAGTTTGTAGTACCAAATAGATACATGTGGGTTGTTATAATTACCCTTTAAAATGTCAAGTAGTTCCATTTTGATGTCGTCACCACTAGCATTCCTTACCGTACCTTCTGAACTCGTAGCAAGTATAAAGTAATCATCAAGTTTCGATGCTCCTTGCTCTACTGCGCCGACGACATCTTCTCTGATATCACCCGATAGCCATTCATCAATCGCAACGTATTTACATCTAAGTCCTTGAAGCTTTGATATGCTCATAGGTCTAATCTCAATGAATGATCCAGTCAAGAAGTTCTCTATACCTTTCTTGGTTGATGCTAATTTAACCCGATTTGATTTCGGACCGGTTGTATTTTGTAAAGAACCCTCAGTTAGAAACTTGAACAGCGGTCCTTTAGCTCTGGTTATTGCGGTTCTTATTGGACCCATAATCTCTTCGGCTTGTTTCATTGTTGGTGCGGTTACTACTTGGTGGGTGGTAGAAGTGTCGATGTTCTGGAAGAACGATTGTAAACAGGATGCATACAGAGATTTGGCGGCACCCCTACCCACTATAAGATATTGTTTCTTAATTAAACGCTTCTTAATAGTGCGTCGTTCATACCGACCGCCTTTTCCATCTTCTCTCGGAACATAGACGCTACGATCGATAAAATAAAACCAACCAAATACTTGTTCTGCCCATAACTTAAACGTGTCTAGTAGATACAAATCTCCACCATCAGTTAGAGTCATCTCTTCCTCACAATATGCGATAAATCCATCTATTGCATTCTCGTCATAGTATATATTGGGATTCTCGATTAATGCGTCAATGCGATTCATCTCCATTGAGATCTCTTTACATACAGGTATAATCCCTTTTACCACTTTCTCTCGGAATAATCCGTAATACTTTGGAACTGCCGTATTTGATAGCGCCATACTAACTCGCTCCTAACAATTTATTCCTCACAGCGTTCTCTGCTTCCTTTAAAGCTATTTTCAAAACCCTATTTCCAATACCTTCTAACACTTTGTCGAGTATTTTTTTACCTACTGAAGGGGGACGTCTAGTTAATGTGCTATATGATTGCTCTAATTGCAGCCTTTGATTTAGTTGCATTAATTCTTTATTCGACATTTCAGATAATCGCTTGCCCTTTAGGCTAGTTGCGGTTTTATAATCTGAACTATGTTTTTCTGGAGCATCATCATATCCGAGTTGTTTCCTAGATCTTCGTACACCCCACTTCATTCCCAAAATACCAAAATGCTCTAAGAAATTTTGATCTATTTTATGCATCGTCACCGTCTCCTATCTGCGAGGTTATTCGCCACGCTAAACTTAGTATCGTTCGGTCCATACATTCTATTACGTATGAGGTTGAGGGCGGATCAAACATTAATCTAACACGAAGTAGAATATAAGTCTTCACCGCTTCTAAATCAGTTCTATCCCCGAGCAGTTGCGACCAGGTAGCAGTTTTATCGGTTACGATGAATTCATCTGCGTTTGGTAATCCAAACTGACTTAGGGCTATCATCGTGGTATTAATATGCATGATTATATCCACATCGAAGTGTGTGTAATCTTCATCTATACCAAGTAGTTTCTTAATACTCGTTAGTATACTATCCACGACATCACTCCTGTTCTAAATATTTTATCATTACGTAACCTTTAGTTCCTTCTCGGTTCCATTTTGAATTGTTGTTTATCATTGTAACTTCCGCCCAAACCTGCCTTTGCGAATCCATTATTTTATCGCCAAGTTTCAACTTTGTGTCGGCTGCTATAACCATAAGACTCTTTGACGCCTTCATTGGTTCGCATCGTACATTCAAAGCTTTAACTTTAACCTTAAATGTTTTGAAATCGTTGGTTGATTCTGGCGCATCAGTTGTTTCTTTTGATTCTTTGAATATATTATTATATGCTTTCATGTTATCTCCTCCATGGACAAGTATCGTTTTTACTTCGTTCTACAACTACATACTCCTTTAATTCGTTTCCGTAGTGAATAGCGTTATGTGTGTCTAAACACGTCGTTATCAAATTCTCAGGATCGAAGATTATAGAACTCATATTTTCTATTTGTTGCAATGTTAGCGGATTGATGTGGTGTATTAGCGTTTTTCCAAATATAACATAATCCTCACAAGCTAAATCAAACCCATTATCACGTATTATAATACGATCTCTTGTTTCTCGCCATCGTCTTGATTTATAAAGCATCTGATTTAAATACCTATCGTATCCGAAGGTCTCTGCGCCAACTTTACCGGTTAATTTCAAGTAATTGAATCGCTCGTTAAATGTTTTGAACTTGATTAGTTCAGAATATCGTTTAACCATTGTGCCCTCCGTAACGCTTCATTGCTTCTAGTGCATCTTTATAAACTTCTTCCGATTTTTGGTTTGCTTTGATTGCGTCGGTCTTTGCAGTCATAAGCGTTTTCTGTTCTTTCAAAATATCTTTTTCTAATTTCGCATTTGTAGATCCTAATTTTAGAAAATGTGTGATAACTTGCGAGGATGCCGTACCTTCAGCTAGTTGTTTTGCCGCTAAGTTGACTGCCAGGTTTATTAGCTGGTTTTCTCTAGCCTCTAAGGTTTTAGCAGCTCGACTTTTCTTAGGCTTTTCAACTTTTTCTTCAGCCATAAAGATAGATCCTCCTTACTTTTATATTTATTTCGGGAGCTTTTTAGACTCGGCGTTAGCGTTTTGAGAGATTTTAATGAACTAAAACTATCACGTGCCTTGAAAGGAGACCGGACTCACCACTGTCCGTAACGCCACGATTGTCGCCGAGTCTAAAAAGCTCCCGAAACATACCCTCCGGAGCTATTTTTAGT